>Ga0058698_10000204_pt1 | contig 35407 bp, 30 predicted proteins | sample AgamicAsSfe_FD_67288 | JGI IMG/M metagenome (GOLD analysis project Ga0058698, IMG submission 67288) | Agave microbial communities from Guanajuato, Mexico - As.Sf.e | ecosystem: Host-associated > Plants > Phyllosphere > Phylloplane/Leaf | place: Guanajuato, Mexico | collected 2012-05-30
GTCTAGTCCATTGACCATGCGGTCCAGCCCTTACAGCAACCTACAACACCATGTTATACTTTATTCCAGATACACTAATCGTTCTAGCAAGAGAGCAACATACCTGCAAATCGACCCCCCATCGCTGCGCGTTCGTAAGAGCAACATTGGCAGCTTCTTGCTCGAGAGTTGTTGCGGCCTGTGCCAGCTTGCCACCTATTGCGCAAAGTTCTCCACTTAACTTATTGAGGTCGGCGGCGAGCTTGAGGAGGCTGTCGGGGGTGTTGTGCGACATGATCAGTAATATAGATGGGTTATTCGTGAAGTTGTAGATATAACTATTAGTCAACTCGATCTTGAGCTACCAACGTGCTGATTGTAAGTTATGATCACGAGCGAAGATGTTAAGGCTGGTCGATAGTCGAGAATTAGAAGAGCAAGGAAACCAACATGTAGTGATGAGGTCGTACGTAGCAGCGGTGATATAGAGTGCTGGTTTGTTTGCTCACCTAGGTTACCGCGTCAGTCAATGAACGAGCATTCCATGTTGGCGCGAACACTGCCAAAACAACGATGCTGAAACTCATAGACGAGCAAATTCGCCGGCGTCACATTCCAAGATTCCAATGGCTGAATGATTGTTTAGTCTTCACACGCAATGTTCGCTACGTGCGTGCTAGCATCAGCGCGATGTTTATGGAAAGTATTTGAGCTTTCAGTGTAGCTCAAATCATTGGTAAGACATATTATAATCAAACCTTTGTCCATTACAGATACTATATTCGAACGATTCTCACCCAGACACAATGTCATCTTCCTCAAACAGACACGCACTCGCGCCCACCGTGGCTCAACGGGATGCAGATTACCGGTACAGCCAGCAACTCACGAATTTGCTTAATGAGATTACCGAGCTCAACAAGACTATTGGTGAGACAGCTGCGGAATACCGACGTCAGTCAATACCGCCATGTGTGTCGCTACCACTGACGCGTACTAGGCGAGATCTCGATACAAGCCCGAGCAATGACATGTCTCAATATGAAGGTGATGTGGATCACGTACATACTTGATCCTGTAATCAAAGTAGATGCTATCACGGCGGAAAGGATGAGCAGGATGTTTCCAGAGATTGCAGAGTTCTTTACACTTGATTGAGGCATGGAACATAGTTGAGAGCACATCTTGAAGGTACTATGGTTCGACATGTAAGATGAAGAAATCACAAAGTTGATGATATAGTGCTGTATTTTGATATCATAGTTCTCAACCAAGTCTAGGATCGTTCTTGAACAGAGCAAGACGCGCAAGTCGCCTTCGCTCTGGTGCACTAACTGGAATGACTTTCTCTCCTCCAGTTTCTTCCAACTGTTGTGACTCCTCCGTCGCTTGACTCGCGTTTTCCCCTGCCGTCTGAAGGTTTGCTTCCACTCTTCTCTGCACATCGTGCATGTACAATCCCTCATCCATTTCTTCATCTTGGTCTCCCACAGTCAACTCACGCACCTCTTTATCGAGCTTCATCTTAGTCTCTCGTACTATCTCCGCTTTTCGTTCTCGAAGTGCAACTTCACGCCGTGCTAGCGCTTCGCGGGTCTTTTCGCAATTCGCCAGTTCGGCTTCTATGAGGCGAAATTCAGCGTCTGGTGTAAGAGATATTGGGGCTGTTGTAGCCACCGCTTGAGGGGGGCGGAGGGGTATGCGTAGCGCCGGATGTGTAGAGCTATCTTCTTTCAATGGTTTTGGATGCATGGTCGGAACAGAAAGAGGACCATTGGGGTTCTCTTCTGGTCGAAGCGCCGTGTTTCGTTCGTCGAGCAAAGGTTCCAGAACGCCGTCTTCTGCATTTTGCTCACCTCCGGCTAGAGCGCGCGACATAACGGGGTGAATAAGGTATGCTAATGAGATGGTCATGAGTTCCGCTTCTTGTAGCAGGCAGCAGGGCTAGAGGTCTCGAACGCATGGGCAAACCGAGGAGTTAATTTGCGTTTGCTATGACTGTTGGTCACTGTGGACGCACTGGCTTGCGGTGTGAATAGTGTGCTATCACACTGTATAGTTATAGTATGTTTGCTTGGACTCAGATTCTGTATATTGGTTTACGTTACACACTGAGGGCTTGCATGCTTTCACGTGAACCGCTCAGCGAGTACCACGAATGCGGTATCTACGCCATAGACTCTCTTCGCATTGTCGCTAGTATATCCAACACAGCCTGTCTTGTATCCTTCTTCTTTAGGTTCTTCACCAATACATCCTGCTCGCTTTCAGGTGCCATGCCGGCCGTTTCAGGCACCCTCCTATCGAGGTTGGTCGGAAATGGGTCTAAAGTAAGCGTATCAAGTCAGTATGTGTCTCGAAAGCAGACCTATAGACACATTACTCACATCCTTCTGCGACAACGCTCACGAGGGCTCTAAGTTCGTCGCTGAGCCCTTCCTTTTGATACATCGTGGACATCGCATCCCACGTCTTTTCGACAAGTGCGTATGTATCGACAGACTCCATTGGTTTACCAAAGGCTGATCTATATTGACACATATGAAGTCAGTGTTTGTCTTACATGCAGCTTGTAAAAGAAGATATCTTACGATATTTGCAGCAAGTTGGCTGATCGATTGATATCGGCCGAGTCATTCTGTCCCGCGGCATGGAATAAAGCTGGATTGAAGAACAGCCCGTCACCCATCTCCAGTGGCATAGATACATACTTCTCCAGAAAGTAGTCTGCAAACTCCGGAATACGATACGCCATGTAACCCTCCTCGAACTTTTGACTGAACGGCAAAAGCCTAGTCGGCCCACTCTCTACCGGCATAGCGGAGTGCGCGACTGCTCCCTGAAGTGTGAGAAACTGCGATGCAACTTGCATTGCCTTGGGAAACCTCTCGCACGACTGATTGTCTTGAAACCCAATATGGTAGTCTCTATGAGAGATCTGAGCCTTTGCGCCCGGCTTCACGATGTTGACTTGTGAAGTCAGGCGATGATGTGGACCCAGCCATGCCTCAGAAATTAGCGGCAGCCATGGGTTTGCGTAATATGTTGCAAACGATTCCGGATCTTGTAGGCAGTGCTTTGAGAGTGAGTTCCAGATGCGATCGTTTGCTCCAGCTCCGGCAAAGTGGTCACCGCGTTTGCCAGCCACTTTCTTTTCTTCTGCGATAATGTTTGCGTAAACCCTATTTACTTTTTCAAGCAGGGAAGTGTCTTTGTACAGATCCTTGGTGACGAACACCCCTGGCCCCGAAAGCAGGATGTGATACCATCTGTAATTTGGTGTATGCAATCAGTAGATGTCTCAAATTCACTTCGTAAGTAGGAGTTACGTACTCATCTTGAAGCGCAGAGCGCTCCTCTGGACTGAGCGAGTGGTAATCGGGAAGGTGGTAGATGGGTACATTCAATTCGACAGCTTTCGCAAGCGGATAATGACAGGGCACAGACTCTGTTGTGAGCTTCTTGAAATCGTCCAACGATGGTGGTTTCTTAACAGAGAACAGCCGAGGTCCGATCGGTGGTTGATCGTAACCACTGTGGCTGTTGGACTGTCCGTCTTTCGTGGAGTGCATTGTGGGCGTTGTCTCGAATGAAAAATATCGTGCTGAACCTCATATTTAAGTTGTGATCACGCGTAGTAACAACAATCGCTGACATCCGCAACTGGCAATCCCGCCCGCGAGCGGTCGTTGTTGCTCTATAGGAAAGCGGAGGTGCGGGTTTGCCCCACTTGCGCTACCAGCCTCTTACGCCCTTCTGTCGCGATGTCATCGTCTTCATCATCTTGACTTGGAAACGCTGCTTACCGAAAGAGTCCGGTACGGCCTCTGCCAGATGCGATACATAACCGGCATATAGCCGGGGACTCGACAAATCTCACAATGCCCGAACACCAATAGCGATCGACGGTTAAGGGTCGACCAATGCCGGCATCTATAAGCGCATAGCATGTCCCATAACAGCGGGACGTGTTAAATGTTACTCAAGAGTTTTCGGAAGTGTTGTTCTTTCTTCGACTATGCTATTAGTAGGCTCTAAAAATCGTAGAACCAAAACTCATCAATACCGTCGCTCTGTACGCTGGTGTCCTCATAACATCAACCGTGAATCGTCTCCATGGAACATTGTTCCATTAATGGAGATTCCGTACATCACATTGACGAGGATGTGGAAAAAAATGGACGTCGCGAAAAGACGGAGAGTACGTCATGCTATCGAAGATCATGTTATTGTGACTCGCGAGATTCCTTTTTCACCATCGCATTTCTATCACGATCGCCGTACACGCTGCGAATTCTGCAATCGCGGTGACCCGTTAGCTTCTTGATTAGAATCCCATGTTTCATGTTCCTTCAAACGAAGGTATAAAGAGTACGTAGTTCCAAGAATGATCAAAGTGATTGGAAAAGGAAAGAACTAGCGCTTCGTGCAGATGTCGTCAGCATACACGGACCAGCATCCTTATCATCCGGCTTTGTCTAGACCTCTAGATCCAGTAGTTCTGTGAACTTAGCGCTCAGACTCTCCGTCTTCTTCACTGCCTGTTCGTATCGCTCAATCTCACTTCCTACCCACAGGTGCCTCTTTTCCACCGGAAAGTCACTCTTGACTCTAGCTAGATCGTTCTTCAATTGTTCGAGTAATTGAACAAAGCGTTTGTTATCTTTCGACCGACTTTCCTCTGTAATCTCAGTGCTGCAGACCTCTTGAACAAAATCCAGGATATTCGCTAAGGTAGCAGCACAGGCGCTAAAAGGGCCATGGTGTTGAGGCTCGGAGGGGTGTAGTTCGTTGTAATTCACCATGGTTATCGGCGTAAGACTCGCTTGGGTAGCTTGAAGCTGTTCGTTCTGGTAACCAATGGTTTGAGTTAGAGGACTTTGTAGAAGTTGAGTTTATGATTCAGGAAAAAGAATTCTGGAAACCAGGAGAGTACTCTGCAGCCAATTTGAGGCCGAAGCTCAATAGGAATTGAAGTCACTGTCGTTTTAATGTGGCAAGACAATGCACGTGAAGTGATGTAGTGACTACTGTACATGGCTCTTGGAGGCGAGACTACCTCCGTTGTTTGTGAATATCGACTTTTCCTACGAGTATATGATACCGCACAATTCACACCCAACTTTGTACAAAAACACAATCTAACTGTGTCACTCAGAATGGCAGAGAAGAAAAGTAAGCATGTCGTCTCGAGGTCTTAACGTCTATCTCTTAGACATCTGTGTAGACAGCCATCTCCACATCGTACATCTTCTCCCACACAAGGACAATGACGAGGTGTTGTAACAACAGCCGAGAGCCGTTCACGAGAAAGTGATTCGTGCTCTCGATGCAATCAACAGTGGACCTCCCTCAAAGAGCTGATGGTCATGTCATAACCGGCAAACCGCGGACGCAGTGACAGCAAGGCTACCAATGACGGCGTACGACGGAGGTGAGGGGCCACATCGTTTCAAAGGAGTTATCGGGGTGCCCAGGCTAGAGCAAGAAGAGATGCTGAAGAAGCTGAGCTATCGTATCACGCAGCTCTTTCAGCACTTTCGGCAGACCCATACAATGTCCCACAAGCTCCGCTTAACAAATCGGCTAGCTCTACCCTATCGCAATTCGGATTCGCATCGCGGGTAGTGGATACTGATACCGCAGGTAAGCCTTGACGCAGCGAATAGGAGAATTCCCACATCGGCACTTTGTTTTGCTGCATATTCGCCAAGGCGCAATAGAATCAAAACGTGAAACACATGATATCCCCGGACTTGGCAGCAGCGGAAAGCACATGGGTGGTGTTGGTGAGGCTTGGCTTGGCCACCGGTTATATGTGTTTCGACGTGGTGTTGGGATCCCTTTTTTCATTTAAAGTGAGACTAGAACGAACAAGATGTTCTATGCGACTGGGTACTATGGGCTTATGATGACTTATGACGCCTTGGGGGTGGGGTAGTCTGGCGAGAAATAGATGAAGAGTGAGAATAGATGGGTTGGTGATGAAATTTAGGGACCAAAAAAATGGATATCCCTCCAATGACATGGAACGATGCAGTGAACCATGCTGAGATGTCGTTCAGTATAAGTATCTGACAGGTGCCATGTTGTAAGAACCATCGCAATCACTAGCATTCGATACCAACCAGTACATTCGCTTCTCCAACTTTTTACTTTCACTTCTTTTGAACATATTCACCCTCTTCTCTACAACATGAAGCCTGTTGCTCTTTTCGCTTTGCTTGCGCCCCTGGGGGCCAATGCCCACTACATCTTCAACCGCCTCATCGTCAACGGTGCGGCTGTCGGTGGCGACTATGCTTACACCCGTAAGAACACCAACTCCTACATGCCGTCGTTCCCCAACGAGGTCATCAACTCTCCCGACCTGAGGTGCAACAAGGGCGCCAAAGCCGGAGGAGTTCCCACCTACAACGTCAAGGCTGGTGACAAGCTCGGCTTCAAGCTCTTCAACAATGAGAAGATTGAGCACCCTGGTCCAGGCTTCGTCTACATCTCCAAGGCACCTGGCAAGGTTGCTGATTACGACGGCTCCGGTGACTGGATCAAGGTCATGGAGAGCGGCCTCATCAACCCCAGCCAGCCCGGCGTGGACACTGCTTGGGACAGCTGGCAGAAGGACCGCCTCGAGGTAAGTTTCGACTGTTCTGATTACCTACGAGCCATATACTGACTTTGTATCTCTAGTGGACCGTTCAGCAGAACATTCCTGCTGGTGAGTACCTCGTCCGTGTCGAGCACATCGCCATCCACGAGGGCCACGTCGGCAAGGCTCAGTTCTACATGGAGTGCTTCCAGCTCAACATTGCGTCTTCCGGCAAGGGCAACCTTTCTCCCAAGGTCAAGATTCCCGGTGTCTACAGTGCTCAGGACCCCGGCATTGCGTTCAACAAGTGGAACAACCCCAAGTCGTACACGATGCCCGGCCCCAAGATGTGGAACGGACAGTAAGCGACTCGTTTCGCCACTGGTGTCCCATCAGGCAGTCAAGTTGAGGAGGAATCGGCTTTCTTTTACATCGCACGCCCTAGTGGTGCTACTTTCTTGTTCCCGCATCGATAGCTCTCGATCTCAGTAGCTTTTTGACAAATGACGATGCGTTTACCTCAATCTGAGCATTTCCCATGTTAGTGATGCGTTGGGTGATGAAGATTTGGCGCCCGATGCAGCCATGTTAGGACAACATCTGAATCGTGATCGGCTCGCGCTGTATGTTCGAGTGGCGTGCTGAGCTATGGCAAGGCGACAAGTCGTGCGCGACTACTGTTGTTAGATCGCTTCTAGCAGGAAAGCTAGAGGGCTGTCAATATTAGCGTACATCAACAGTGGACAGTTGGGAACATCTGTTCGGGACAGGAGTAGTGTTATAGTTGTCGCGATGCATAACAGACAGGCGACTACACATCTCGTGCATGATCAGGCGCCGAACGAAGTACTATTGTGCAAGGCGCATGCCCAAGATGGAGCAAAACTGGACATGTCGCGGTGTAGAGCTGAAGATTGAGGTGACGTGGTGGGCAAAAGTGGGACCGCATCCTGGCTGGTGCGCCTCGGTTGCTGGGGGAGCGGTCGACTGAATCGTGTTTACCCAACCCAGACGAGACATCAGGCCGCGATAGGCCCTGCTTAGCTTTACACATACCACATCCCCGCTATCAATCGCGGCGTGACTACAGAGAAGTACTCTCTGCTATTGCTACCATCGACTACTGTCTTTCGCTGGAGCTTTCTTGCGCGTCCCACACCTAATCGACGCCGTCTCTCACTCTAATCGACGCATGTCATCCACGCGCCGTGCATGTCCCACACAAGTTGCAGGTCAACCACGAATTAATACTACGACTACAACAACCGAATAATACCCAATATGGCCGTCGGCCAGGCGCTGCCAGTGCGCTTTCCGTGCTGGTGCAAAGCTGTGTATTCATGGGGAGGAGAGGTAAGTTGCGACAGAAGCTGGCTTGTTGCAGCACCTGACCTAACCGCTGTTCCAGACCAAACGCGACCTCGGATTCATAGAAGGCGACCTGATCGAAGTCCTTAATGCCGGTGATGGATCCTGGTGGATGGGCCGGTTAAAGCGCGACAGGCGCATGGTTGGACTGTTTCCTTCCAACTTTGTCGAACTGCTCAGCGAAGACTATCAACCATGGGCGCGCAATGGCAGTGGAGGAAGCATGTCGAGGCAGAACAGTGCCCAGGAGCAGCCAAAGCCAGCACCGCAGAAGCAGAAGAGCACCTTCAGGAAGCCCTTCACGGCTTATGCAGCTGCAGGCGCACCGAATCCTGCTGCTGCTGCGCGAGAGAGGCTCAAGGCAGGCATCAACTCACCAAACGGCAGTGTCAAGACCAAGTCCCCCTTCTCGTCGATGAAGCGGTCGTCTACCGAGAGTCGCGAGAGCCCACCGCTTGCGTCTTCCACAAGAAAACAGTCAAATCTTCGCGCCGTATCACCACGACCTCCTTCCAAGAGAACACCCGTAACACGCGCTATTTCACCAGCACCACCGTCACGTCACGGTTCGCATACACGCGCACAATCATCTCCCGTACCGCCCGCCGACTATCGCTACCAGCCTCGCGCCGTATCACCAGCTCCTCCCATCCGACGCGGCTCGTATATCCCACCACAATCGCATGCGCCTCCAGCACAATACCAGTATCAACCCCGTGGTGTATCGCCTGCACCTCCTATACAACATCGCAACTACGCTAGAGCAGCATCTCCAGCTCCTCCACAACAAATACAAGACATGTACCGAGCAGCTTCTCCAGCTCCTCCAAGACCAAGCCAAGATGTTTACAGGGCACCATCACCAGCTCCTCCCCGACAAAGTCAGGACTATTACCGGGCAGCCTCGCCAGCGCCCCCCGTCCACTACCAACAGCATTCACGAGCTGTATCGCCGGCACCATCCTTTCAGTACCGAGCATACGACCGTGGACCTTCGCCGGCACCATCATTCCAAGAGCGTTCACGTGCGGCTTCGCCAGCCCCTTCATTCCAGTACCGCGCATACGATCGAGGTCCATCGCCGTCTCCGTACCAGATGCAATTGGATGATGACGAGCTTAGTCGCGGCCCATCACCCGCTCCTTACAACGAAGAATACGAAGAAGAACCTGTGGACTCGCCTCCTCCGCCTCCGCCTCCGCATCGCGTCGCTTACGACCCAAGCAGAGCTCCGTCACCTGCACCTCCTTCGCATAATGGCTTCATCACACCAGAACCGCCTTCGCCTGATCCAAGAGCACGCGGTGGACACTTCACACCCTCTCCTCTCACGACAGCAATGAACGATGTCATGTCGTCTTTGCAGGATATGACAACATCAAGAAGCGATGAGTCGCCAGAAGAGCCTCCGACCCCATCGAATCCATGGTCTCCGGAAGCGTTTGACCAAGTCTACCAGGAGTCGGCTAAAAAGGTCAGAGCGCAGTCCGCTATGAGCCGCGGTGACGAAGACGAAGAGGAAGGTCTGCCAGATGTTAACAATTACATGAAGCGCATGGAAAGTCGTCTAAGGCGAATGAAGCAACAAGAGCAAGCTAGGAACGGTGAGCTGTTCATCGGCGATGATGAAGGGCCAACCGTACCTCTGAAAAGCTCACACCAGCGACCCGGATCCTCGATGGCGGATGCTGAGCCAGAGGTTCAGCGAAAGGGCTCGAAGCTACTTAACCATCGCAAATCCGCCTATAACGTTGGACGAAATGCACTTGGACGAACGTTTACGAGCAAAACGAATTCTACGACTACGACACACACAAGCAACAGCACCGATCGCAGTTTGATGTCTGGACACTCTGCTACGAACATGAGTGCTACAAGCGCCGGGAGCTATTACCGCAAGAAATTTGGAAAAGATCGACCAAAGAGCGTCATGAACACCAAAGACACGGCTGGAAAGGGTTATGGATTCGACGACGGACGGCCAGAGACACCTTTCACTGGTGTCACCTATCACTCCAGCCATGCTTCACAGCCGCAAGCCGGTTCCAGCGACATCCAACAAGCTGAAGTCAGCACCCCAGCCACGGACGACCCAGATCCTCTTGGTGGACTGAGGCAGCCACTGAAGACAAAGCGCAGCGGCTTCTTCCGTAAGATGATCGACACTGCGAAGACCCAAGCCGCGAATGCACGCAGCACCATCGACACAATAAGTAGGCCGGGATCCCGGGCTGCCAGCCGAGCTGCTGGTCGTTCCCAGAGTCGCGCCGCAAGCCGCCTGGATAACTCCGAACCGACTGGCATAGAAGGGGGCAAATCGACCCACGCGGTGAAGGAATCTAGGGATACCGGCCTTGGAACGGTAGATTGGGTGCAGGTCCGGCGGGATGTAAATCGGTCCAACTCACTAAGCAAGAACGAGCGAACAGAGCGAGCCGAAAGATGCCAGATGATGGACATTCCTGTTTTGAACCCCATTGAGATCCTGTATGAGTCGGCTGAGGGCGACGAGGGTCTTGATGGTCTTCCCATCACTGAGCCTACTGATTTCGCGGCTTGCAGTCTTGCTCATGTTGACAAGAGCGCGCGCTTCATCAACAGCATTCCTCTTGGAACGAACCCAGCGACTTTGGCACAAGGCTATGTTTGTCGACCATACCGAAGCGATATTCAACGATTACGAGCTATCTTCACATGGGTCAGCGAGCGCATATCGTGGGAAGAAGATTTTGAGGGTCAGATGGATCCGAAACACGTACTTCAAAGCAAGCGCGGATGCTCTGAAGAAATCGCCATGGTCGTGGCAGAGATGTGTGCTTCTGTTGGAATGCACGCTGAAGTTGTCCGTGGCTATCTCAAGACACCAGGCGAACCCTTGGACCTAGAGAGCGTCGCGCGGCCGAATCACTTCTGGAACGCTGTCATTGTAGAGGGTGAGTGGCGCATAATGGACTGCTCCCTTGCTGGGCCGACAAACCCAAAGCGAGTTCACTACTCGACTGCGGGATCATCTGTGGCCGAGACATGGTACTTCCTTGCTCGCCCAATGGAGATTTGCTACTCTCACGTTCCACTCCTTCCGGAACAGCAACACATCTGCCCACCTCAGCCACACGAGGTGCTGATGGCACTCCCGTGTGCAACACCCGCTTACTTCCGACATCATCTCAACGTAGTCAACTTCGATACTAGTCTCTTGAACCTAGACAACCTTGAGATGGCGCATGTCTACGTTGACGTACCAGAGGATGTAGAGTGTGTTGCGGAGGTTGAGGCACGAGCCTATGATCAAGACATGGACGGTGATCTTTTTGAGAGCGGCGAGATTGTGAGGAAGCCGGCATTGGCACAAGCCGAATGGTACAGTGGCCAGAAGAGATACACTGTTAAGGCCCTTCTTCCGAACGATGGTGGCCAGGGTGTCCTGAAGATCTATGCAGGACCCCGGGGACTTATGGTAAGCTTTTTCTCGTCACGTCTCTAAGACAGATAAACTAACGCCTCGTAGCACTCCAACAAGCTGAACCCTCACAACCTGGCAATCGGCCTTCCTTTGACGCACACCGGCACCAATCCTCCGTATTCGTTCTTGACTCTGCATCCTACGCCTCATGCCCAACGACACGATCTATACGTCGCCCAGCCGCAGTGCGCTAATCTGGCCCTCAACAACACTTTTGTCTTCTGCGTCCGCCAACATCCGTCATCCCTTACAAAATCCCCCGAACCTAGTCCCGCGATGCATGGCCGAGCATCGCCAAATCCTTTTGCTCGCCCTACATCCGCTATGAGCATGCAGAGTATCTCAGCAACTGGATCCAACTACACGAACCCATCTCAAAGTTCTTCTGGATCATCAGGTAGTAGTAGCAACAAGCCTGCCAAGCTAGCCGTACAAACACCTTCTGGCAAGATTATACGCCTGACTAGAAAGACGGAGCATATTAGCAGTACTAACGATGCTGATGGTACGGCTTGGGAAACGGTCATTAAGATTGGAGAAAAGGGCACATGGCGAGGTCTGGTCCTTGCTGATCGAAGCGCAAGGTGGTGTGTTTTTGCTCAATGGGAGTGTGCTTGATCGTGTGGCAGCCTTTTTTTCTCTTTCTTCATACTTCTCTTATGACTTGTAATGATAGCGTTTGTACTCGTATGACCGCCACGGCCGTTGTAACGCTTTTGCATTTCTCGGCGTTTATACAGGAAATAGGGTGACAATACTACTACGGCGTATTTTGGTAATAACATGATCTTCGAGCTGCTTGATGGTGGTGTATGACAGATCTACAAGATCAAACAAGCTGGGCTAGTCTGGCCTTCTATATTTCTAGCAAAGTTGTCGTGGGTCGAGGAGACAGCCCTGCAGTGACTCGTACCTGCCAAGCTCCGTGTTGCCCCGCGTCATCAGTTCACCCCACTTCAACTTTTTCCCATTACGAACGATTGCCTAACAACTGGATACAATCCAGATTCAACAAAACTTCATAGAACACAAAACAACTGTCGCCAGCATGGACGCGCAAATCGCCGAATGGCAAAAGCGCTCCGAGGACCTCAAGCCCCTCAACCTCAAGCAAATCGAACCTCACCTATTGGAACTTGATGCACACCTCACTCTCCGCTCCCACATCGTCGGCTACACAATCTCCGACGCCGATACGATAGTATGGAAGACCATCCGCGAGAACCGCGTTGCGCACGCATTCATCAAGCAGGACTTGATGAAGAACCTGTGCCGCTGGTTTAGGTACATCGAGGAGGCATACCCCCAGAGCGTGGTCATTGTCGGAGGACAAGGCAAGAAGGAGGAGGGTGCCAAGGGCAAGGGCAAGAAGGAGGGAGGCAAGAACGATGATGCGAACTATGACATTGGCCTGCAGGATGTAGGCGATGGCACTGGCATCGTCACTAGGTTCCCACCTGAGCCTTCGTGAGTTGTTCTCTTCTTCGGTGGGTGCGACTACTTTCCGCTAACCGTATCGCAGAGGTTACCTTCACATCGGTCACGCCAAAGCAGCGCTGCTCAACGACTACTTCGCGCACGAGAAGTACAAGGGCAAGCTCCTGTTGCGATTTGACGACACCAACCCTACCAAGGAGAAGCAAGAGTTCCAGGATGCCATCGTCGAAGACTGCGCGCTTCTCGGTATCAAGCCAGACCAGGTCTCCTACACCAGTGATTGGTTCGACCAGCTCTACGAGAGCTGTGTGCAGGCCATCAAGGATGGATTGGCATACGCAGATGACACAGTGCAAGAGAAGATGCGTGAGGAGCGTATGAACGGCATTGCTAGTGCTCGCAGGGACTCAAGCGTCGAAGACAACCTTGCGCACTTCGAGGAGATGAAGAAGGGAAACGAGGAGGGCTTAAAGTGGTGCATTCGCGCGAAGATGTCCGTCGATGACCCCAACAAGGCCATGCGCGATCCTGTCATCTACCGCTGCAACCCCCAGGCGCATCACCGCACTGGCGAGAAGTGGAAGATCTACCCTACCTACGACTTCTGCTGCCCCATCGTCGACTCGCTCGAGGGCGTTACCCACGCGCTACGCACAACCGAGTACAACGACCGTGACGCACAGTACCAATGGTTCATCAAGAACCTCAAGCTCCGCAAGGTCCACAACTGGGGTTTCGCGCGCCTGAACTTTGTCCGCACTGTATTGTCCAAGCGCAAGCTCACTAAGATCGTCGATGCTGGTATTGTATCGGGCTGGGACGACCCGCGCATGCCTACCGTCCGCGGTGTCCGTCGCCACGGTGCCGTCATCCCCGCTCTCCGCGAGTTCATCCTCAAGCAAGGCCCTTCCAAGAACATTGTCAACCAGGACTGGTTCGCCTTCTGGGCCACGAACAAGAAGCACATTGAGCCAACTGCTGCTCGTTACACCGCTATCGATGACTCCGGCCGCGTTCCCGTCACCATCATCGGCGCGCGTGAGGGCGTCATCTCCGAGGACAAACCGAAACACGCCAAGTACGATCTCGGCAACAAGAAGATCGTCTTCAGCAAGTCTGTCATCATGGAGCAAGCAGACGCACAATCGTTCGCTCAAGACGAGGAGATCACCCTCATGAACTGGGGTAACGCCATCGTGCGCAAGATCAGCCACTCGATCAACCCCCTCGAGATGGCTAAGCACGGCCTCAAGACCGTCACAGGCCTTGAGCTTGAGCTACATCTCCAAGGAGACGTCAAGAAGACATCCAAGAAGGTCACTTGGTTGAGCAATGACCAGGAGCTTGTTCCCATTGAGCTTGTTGACTACGACTACCTCATCACCAAGGACAAGCTAGAGCCTGAGGACACGCTCGAGGACTTCCTCAACCCGAAGACTGAGTCTAGGACCAAGGCCATGGCTGACTGCAACGTCGCGGACCTTAAGGTCGACGATATCGTACAGTTTGACCGCAAGGGCTTCTTCCGTATCGATCGCGCTTTTGCGCACGGCGAACCTGTTGTCGCGTTCCAGATCCCTACCGGTAAGAGCAAATAGATATTGTTCTTCGGGATTACCTGCTGTGACTGAATTTCAGAGCAATGTAGTACTGATTATGTAGAGAACTATGCTCTATTGGAACCTGAATAAACTGATGCTCCTGATTCGCACTATCTTGGTCCAAGCCGTCTTGTTCAAGCATTTTGATCCATCATCTCTTGGTGTTGCGCTATCTTATGTGCTATCACGTTCCCTGTCGATGAGCCCAAAGCGCAAGAGACGCTCCGTCCCTAAACGATGATACTCACCTTCACTTTGCTCAGTCACCGCATTTAGTGGTGATCTAGAATGGAGACCTTACCTGCCTACTCACTCATTTTTCTCTTCTTCATCTACGAGTCGATCGTCGCTCCATTGCATTGTCAAATCTTCCATCCAACGTCTACTGTCACGCAAGAACACCGAGGAAGTAACCATGAGGCTCTTCGCTTTTGCTATTATTACCACAGCGTGCGGCATGCTCGCGACCGCGGCACCAACCGCTGGTAATGAGAGTAGTGAGTACCGGAGTCCAGGCTGAGGACCTTTTTGTTTACCACTGCAGTTGGTGATGCCGGCTTAGCAAACGGTGGTAGCTACAACCATACTCAGCCTGTGCACAGTATGTTTTGCAAATTCCCCTCAAAACAAACTACCAACACAATCATGTCTTTACACTTGTATCAAACTGGGTATAGTTCCAACGTCTAACCACCCCCAGTCGACAAGTCGGAGACCATCACCCTCGGCCTCAGCCCCAATGGTATCAACGTTGGGGACAGCAAGACTCTTTACCACGACGTCCAGACTGCGATCGAGCATATCTGCCCACCTACAGGCAAACGCTGCGGCAGCAACCATGCCACATTCAACGTCTACGTCACCTCCCGCGGTCTGAGCATCTACACCAACAGCCATGTTCGCAAGACCATTACCGTCTCAGTCGAAGATTCATGGTACGACGGCCGCTCCGACGTCTATGAAGTCTTGCGTAACACGATTGCTGCTGCCTTCGAACGAGGGACGTATGATCCCGGAAATTGTGTCCCTGCATTGACAGTGTCTATTGGAGGGGAAAAGCAGGTGTTTAGAGACTGCACGACCCTGGATTACGCGGAAGTCATACTTTCTGGTGGTTACAAGATGAAGGTTAGATTTGGGGGACCAAGAAGCCAGTATAAAGACTTGAACTACGACTGCGAGAGAGAGGTCGATGATGCGTTTGTCTTTGTGAGGGATGATGTACAGTGGAAGGGTACACCTTGGGTGTACTGTATTGGGTGGGACCTGTGGCCCCGTGATTAGGGCTTGGTACGTAACCGGAAAAGACAGGCTGAACGGCTCAGAGGTGAACTGAAAAGACGGGAGAATAGAAGCAAAGTCACATGATGTTTCGTACATGACGATAACATCTAGAGCTGCTGTGGCTATAATACCATGATTTAGATATAAAATCTTGCAAAGTAGGACTTTCTCATGTGTTCTCAACAATCAACTAACTCGGATGATACCTTGTACCGTTCTCATGGCGAAAAACACGATAACGAAGTGTATAGTTAGCCATTCATTTCGCCTGCGGGTATGGTGAGCTGCAAGTCATTGACGTACGTGTATATGTACATATGGAGGTAAGCGTAGTACTCAATATTGACAGCTGGTATTGGTTTTCAGGCGGATCTCTAGATTTCGATATCCTATCTGTATCTTTTCATGGGCTCGTGACTCTTGTCACGGCCACCTCCCACCCACCCGACGATTTCATGTCATCATGCATTATTCGTCATGAGCATACATTGTGCCTAGAAACCAATGGAATCGACAAAATAATGCTAGGCAAGCATGCCTCAATGTAGCTATTCCATCTGGGGACCAATTCACTGCCTAACCGGAGTTGGAGCCCTTGCCTTCCTTCCTGCCTTGAGTACCCTCCTTGGTGACCTCATCCGGCTCACCCTCTTCCAACTTCTTATTCCTCTCCTCCTCGCGTTTACGCTCATGCTCGCGAACCATATCCGGTGGGCTGTCCTCAATGAGATCAGAATCGCCACTCAGACCGCTCCATTTAGGAAGACCGTCTGGGATATCCATGACACGTTGGCCGTAGAACATGTGGCAGCGGGGCTTGAAGTATGCCTTGTCTTCGTCGGTCTTGAGGTGCACGAGGGAGGGGAAAAGAAGGATCATGTTGCGGCCCTCGTCCATGATGGGTGAATGGCAGTAGGAGCAACGAACTTTGCAGGGGAGCTTGTGCTCGATGGACTTGTCGGTTGGGTCATACCATTCTAGATCGTGGTGGCCGTTGGTGAAGTTGATGTCATCTTTGTGAAAGATGGCTGCCCATTGGAAGGGTGCAGCTGACGGGTGTTAGTTGTAACTCTAAGAGAAATTGGACGAAGAAACATACCATGCTGGGTCTGACAGGTTGTACAATGGCACAGCTTGCTGTCTAGAGGCTCTCTCCGGCTGAGCTGGTACTGAACCTTTCCGCAATGGCAGTTGGCTTCGTACTTGACGTCAAAGTCCTCGTTCTTCTCGTGGACGCGGTAGGGTGGGCGTTGTTTCCACTCCGACTTTCCAGTCGTCTCCTGGCCACGGCTCTGGTCCTTAACTTGCTCTTTGTCCATTCTGAAAGAAGTTGTGGAGAATGTGGGGTGCTGTCGCGTGAGGTGAGAAGCTACAAGTCGTGCACGAGGTACAGCTCTTGAGGTCGTCAATAGTGGTAAGCGACGAATTGCAATTGAAGTTGCGGACATAAGTAGGGATTGAAGAAGAAATGGTGAGGGTGCGTGGGCGGTTTTGCTGTTTGCTTGCCGTCATCATCGATGCTTTATTTGGGGAGGCGCGTTGATCTGACGTCACCATGACCACAATTCTGCTACGCGACAACGCGTGCTCTAGATTCCTTATCCCCATTGCGGGCACCGATCGCCAAAGAGAATGCGCCTTTCCGTCAGCGAAAACGCTCAGACATGGAACCCAGATTCGCCTGCCAATGCTATGCTTTTTCTACACAATCCCATTCGTCAATTCTTCTCTAGTGTCCCACTCTCCGCATTTCATCTCGATCGATTCTGCGCCGCTATCTGCTATGAGCCGTAGCCCATGACCCTGACATCGTCGGTAATCGTGCGTCTGCTCGAACTATCGTATTTTGCGATACATCATGTCTTCCGCATCCACATCCTCGAAAGCTGATGAGGCTGAAGTTTGCGCTAACGACGGGTTGGTTCCGCGTCTAAGGTTTCACAATGTTTTGGGACAAGCCCTGGAATGGCTCAAGCTCCTTTCAGTAGCTTCTGAGCTTCTTTGCTGGATAGGCCGAAGACATTGATCAGGTAGTCGAGTCTGCGAATTTTGTCAATACGACAAGCTTTAGGATCAATTATTTCGTTTGACTTACTTGATGTCTCCAGCTATCCGCCGCCGCACTGCCTCGAACTCAACCTCGGCTTTATCTCTGGTGGCATCCTGTCTCTTCGAGTTGATCGTCTTGACACGGAGCTTGAATGTTCCACTGACAGGACGGTGATCTGAGACCTTGATAGAGTCATGTCGCCGGTAATCTAACTGCTTGATTCTACCCAAGCCGCGGTACAGCAACCGATCGCACCATGCTGGTGAACGCTGCTTTTCGGAGGTATCGTAATTGTCTGTCCCTACATCATACTTGTAAGTGGGAGCAAAGTTGATGGGCGCTTCTGTGAATGCACGCAAGCGGAACCCGGGATTGCGTTTGCGAGACAAAAGCAGTTGATCGCGCTCAAGAAGCTTCGCCAGATTCCCTTGCTGCACAGCGGCGACAACAGTATTGCGAGGCATCGCGTCAATGCGATAGTTGAGGTCACCGTTCAAGATACAAATCTCGTGGTCCAAAATCATAGATCCATCACCACCTCCAACAAAGTAGTTTGCGCACGAAGTTGGGGAGCGGTTCTTCGGTAATGGCGCGTTCTCCATAATTGCGGCGGCATCGTTGTTGCGATGCACGGTCTGTGTCTGACCAGCTGCGAGATGGCAGTTGATAAAGCAGAGCGACGAATCGTCAATGAAGAAGCGCACCACGAGCGCACCCTTGTTACCAACTCGACCGCTGAAGCCAAGCTTGATCTCAGCTGCACATACGTCGCGGATATTTGTCCGTTCAGAAGCCTTTATGAACACACAGGTGAAGAGACCGACAAGGTTGGCGGTATGCAAGAGAACATAATTCTCGTTTGGACTGTGTTCGTCCAGAACACGGACAAGGTGGTCTCGCCACGCCCGATATTGATGAGACATGTGTTCGTGTTCTGATGTCTCCTTGTGTTTCTTTCTCTTGAAGATACTCTTGGCAGTAATCTTCTTGTCTTCCAGATCTACCAACTCCTGGAAGCCAAAGACGAGAATGTCGGGAGAATTGCCAGGCTCGATTATCTCCCGGAAGAAATTGCGATCCTGCTCTGTGTTCCGTATGTTTGCGGGTTTGGTTGCGCCGGCGTTCCATGTCATAACTCGTGCTGAGAGCTCTCTGAACTCACAGTATTCAGAATCGCGTTGTTGCATCAAGTTTTCTGTACAGCATTAGTATGGTACGACGAGGATAAATCAATCTCACTTACCGAGCCAATCCTCCTTCATCATCCCGTCCCAGACACGCAACATGCTGTCCGTTCCCAAAGACGCGACCTGGAATCTATCGAGCTTCCAGATACTGGTACGATCGGCCAAAATGCCCGCGATTGGTTTGTCGTGTGCCTTCCAATCTTTCAACACCTTCCAGGGGGTCGACTTGGTCTCGTACACGTATATCATTCCAGTACTGTAGCCAGCCCAAAGGAAGTCACCAACACCAACCAGGGAGCTGATTTTATACACACTGACATTCACAATTCCAAGACATTCAAAGCTCTTCTTGGAGTAGATTGTGACTTTCCCATCAGCGTGTCCAAAGTACATCTTATCCGGCTGACTGCTGATGATAGCACCAGAAGTGACGTCTCCGACATTAAGCTGAGACAAAGGTCCCTGTGTCAACTGCTGGAAGTAGTTGTTGTCTGATGTACGAGCGTAAACTCGTATGTCTTTCGTCGAAGCTACCCACAACTGGGAGCCTGAGATTATGGAAAAGGTGCTTCCACGAGGGATGCGGTAAGTGAGCGGCGCCTGCTGCAAAGAAGGACATCCTGACTCGTCTGCTGGCCAAATGTGCAAAACGCCATCCTCGTCGAGAGACCACATTTCTGAGGCATAGCGGAAGATTTTGGTGACCACACTCCTCGCGTGCGCGTTACTCTTAGTGTACACTACACTTTGTGTGGGTATGTCAATTTCATGCATTTCGCCGGTATTCGTCCCTAGCCATAACCGCTTGCCTTCGTCCTCAACGTCCTTGGCTGGCCGAAATGCAATCGCTGTGGCTTTGACTGTGTCACCATGGGCGAGACTCATAAGCAGTCGCCCATTCAAAACGTTCCAAACATTGGTCACATATCCGGTCGTACATATGTAATCACCACAAATCGCGAACAGTTTGGTCTCGTAGCCTGTCGGAATGCCAGCTACGCCATCCGGAAACACTGGTGGCCTTCGATTCGCTTGTGACGAGTCTGGGTAGTCTGTCAGAGCAGTCGCCGGTTGTTTTTCTGCGCCTGTGTCCTCCTCGTCCGAGTCATAAGTGTACGGCTGTGATAGCTGCGATGCTTGCACGGTTGGCTGGGAAGGCCGTCGCATTTCCCCAGAGTTTCGTGGAGGCGGTGGCTTCGGGGGTTCTAACGCTTTTCCGGGACTAGCGGATATGGCGCCAGTTGTGTTGTTCCGCCGGGGAGGGGGCATGAATTTGTTGTTTGTCTCCTGTACTAACTGACCAGGCCGGGTCTGGTCAAAAGACCGTCGCACTGGCAAGTCAGGGGGTGCTGCTCTCTGCAGTTGCACGCTCTTCCGCAAGTCGAAGTTGTCTTTCTCTCGTCGCATGGGTAACGATGGGCGGTCTTCTGGGAGGTCATTCGGTGATGGTGGAGGCATAGTTTTCTTGAAGGGTTGCTTCCCAGGTATGCGAGAGTCTGTAGATGGTGGATGAGCTGGAAAGTATCCATTGTTACTAGGAGTGAACTTTGGTTTAGAGAACCCTGGAATAACTGGTGGAGAAGGCTCTCCCTTGACGCTATCTCCACTACTGCTGGGTGGCGTACTGAATGGAGACACATCTACAGCATCAGATGTTGCTTCGGGTGCTAGGTTTGTGCGAGCTGCACCGTCAACAGAAATCGGTTTTGGTGGGATCTTGGGCTTTCCGGCTCGATTTACGGGTGGTGGCGCAGGCGGCGCAGAGGATACTGGTCGGTCACCCTTTCGTGGATCGTTGGAGGGGCCATTGCCCGTATGAGATGGGAAGACAGGTTTCGCATCCACACCAGGAGTACCATTGCGACTGGGCATTTTGAAGAATCTTTTCCCCCCAGACGCTGACGAGGGCGAATCCAGTGCTACGTGCGAGATGGGTTTCGAAGGCTGCGGCGAGTGTATGGGGGATGCGGAAGACTTGGGTGGTGATCTTGGTGATTGGACAGTGACTTTTGGAGGCGACCTTGTGGGCGACCTTGTAGGCGACCTGGGCGGAGAGAAAGCCATCATCGATGTCGGTCTTGGTTTTGGATTGCCCCATAGCGACCGTCCGAGGGTGTTCGAGCGCGGTGTCACTGTCCCACTCCCACTGTAGTCGGCCACACTGGGCGAGGGTCTCTCGGTATAGTCTCTATCCCTCGGCATGTCTAGGGATATGCGCCCGTCTGTTCTCCTGTTGTCCTCTGGCATGGGAAGGCGGTCGCCGGCGCCAGGAGAGCGCTGTCTCGGGGTGGCAGGCGCGGGTGATTTGTTTGTGCTGAGGAGGTTCTCGAATTGGGCGCGGAGGGAAGACACTGGCTTCTGTACTGGGAGTCAGCAACTGTTTCGTCGTGCAGACAAGGCGCACTCACAATCGAGGAGCCATCCTGCGTCTCCTCTTGCTGGTTCTCCATGATGTGTGTTTGTTTTGTCGTCAGCCGGCACCGGAGGGTATCCTATAGCTGCGCATCGACCAGTAAGGTCTTCTTCCCATTTGGCGCTTCTTGTGATGATGGAAGGGGAGGCTGTCGCTCGTGAGCGGTCATGCAGCCAGCGCTACTAGGGACACGATCCAGAAATAGAGGGAGTGGTAGTGGATACGGTGGCGGTGCGTCGTGGTAGAGGCCCGAGAGTGCCTGTAGGGCTCCCTAGTGGAGACGCGTATACTGTCCTGCTAAGAATGTTCGGCGACAGGGAATACCGGCGACAGCGCGGGGGTGCAAGTGTTTCAGCAGCAGTCGGAATGCACACGCTCTGGCGACGGCTGTGAAGTGCTGTCCGATCCGCTCAGGCGACCTCTCCGGCTGACGGGCGATGGATGTTGCTTCTCTGCGTTGGGCGCGGGCGGCTTGAAGCGGTGTTGTCGTGTCTTGTTACTGCCATTCCCCACAGCTAACCAGCACGGAACCCTGCACACCACCGACGGCAAGGCGATCAGGCACCGGCGAATTATAGACGAGCATACAAAACGCCAAACTAGCACCTGGGCAACCTGCAGCCGTCAGTCTGTTGTACGTTCCATAGTAGTCGCATAGTCACTTGACCGTCGCCCGCCATGTGGTAAGCACACCTTCTTTCTTGCCCGCGAGACTCCCCGCAATCACCTCCGCGGCTGGCTGATGTCCATGCAGCAAACACGTCCTCAATGCCCAAGTCGCCATCCGCTCGCCATGCTGTATGTCGCCCGCGCCTGACATGTGCGCGATGAATACTGAGAACTGCTAGGCAAGAAATGGTTCGACTGCGCAGAATGTCACCAGGAGCAGAGCGACCACCCGCTGATGCAGACATTTGACATGGTCTTCATCTGCAAAAAGTGCAAGAAAGCCTTCCGCAAAGATGCGCGCGAATTCGAGGACGCGTGAGTAGTAGAAATATATTTGAGCTGGCGCCTGGCTGATCAAGAGTAGCGACGAGTACTGCCCGCACTGCGACAACCACTTCGTTTTAGAGGCAAAGACACCCAAGGCATCATTGCAAGTCGAAGGCGAGGACGCCCGCATAGACTCCCGGTATGTCGCCTTTGAGTTTAGTGCATGACGCACGTCTAACCACTCTTCAGAATGCTCAAAGACGACCGTGTACGGGGCGAGGAAATGCGCACGATATTCGATGTCAAGGAGGCGCCGAACAAGCTGGGTTGAAGGACTGCATGCATAGGGATCCACGATACTATGCGTAACACAAGCTACAGAGCAACAGGGCAGGGGTACCACACCAATGAACATCACGCGACGAGCGGGGGGTTGGACGTGGGAAGGAGCATCGTGGTGCGCTAGATTGCCATTTATGAGCACTAGCTGGTCGTATCTGCATTATACAGGTTCATAAAGTCTATCACCAGACGCCACTGCTGTTCATGCCTTTTCGCCATCACTCGTTAACCACGCCCTTACGCGCCACCAGCTCCTGAGCCCTCAGCTGGGGTCTGACGGGTTAGGATAGCGGCCTGGCCTGTACCGGGCTGCCGTCCAGGCCTCCTGTTCGCCGCCTCTTCCTGCTTCTCTGTGTTGATGTTTTCCACGTACTTCTCGATATCCTCGACAGGCAGCATTTCGATGGGCTTTCCAGGCGCCATGATCGCGATCTCAATGTTCTTAGCACCAGTCTGCACTACCTCTAGTAGTGACTTGACTGTCAGTTTAATCGTCTCTTCCCGGTCCATGCCTTCCTTGTGGTTGCGCTCCAGGAACTCGCGGACTGTCTTGCTCGATCGGCCGATGGCATTTGCTTTCCTTCATTGTATTAGCACATACAGTTTGTTTCCGTCAACGCAACTTACCATGCTGAGTAGATACCAGAGGGCTCAGTCTGGTACAGGCGCGGGGTCTTGTCGTTAGGGTCGAAGCCGACTATCAGCGTGCTGATGCCGAACGGTCGGACACCACCACTCTGCGTGTATCTCTGCTGCACACCGGCAACATACTTGGTGATGTACTCTATCGATACGGGGTCTTCAACTGTCAAGCGATGTGATTGTGCTTCCAGGCGGGCCTTGTCGACAAGGATACGGGCGTCGGCGTTCAGTCCAGCGAAGGCAAGGGCAACGTGGGTGTCGACGAGGCAGATCTTGGAGGGTGTGATACGGGTGTCTTGCAGCTTCATTGCTGATCGCTTCTCGCAGCCGAGTACTACTATGTCCGAGCCCTTGACACCAACGGCGCATGTTCCTGAGGCGAATAAGCATCTCATGTTTACCATCCCTTTCACAGACTACGCACCTCGCTTTACGGCCTCGAGCGCATATTCGACCTGGAAGACGTGACCGTCAGGACTGAAGACTGGCATAATTAGCTAGGCCCGCATCCTCATGGGTTGGTTGTTTGTACCGGAGAGAGCTCGATCGTAGCCGGATGCCATTGTGAGAGATTTTGTGAAGTGGTTCTTGAGTTCTCTATTATTTCCCTGGTATACGGCAACGAAATGTAACAAGAAGTGGTGGGGCAATAGAGTACGACAGTCGTCAAGCTGGTCTCGGAGCTCCAGAGCTGTCCGCGTCGCTGCTCCCGCCTAAACTACGCCAAGCCATCTGGCCTGTGCGCTCCCTGTCGACTTATGTCATCATGGTAGATATTCACGATGGCGAATGATTATTTCCGCCGCTGTCGCATTGCTCCCTCAGTCAACCATAATGGCATCTTCAGCGCGCCTAGTCTCGTCCCTGCGGCGAACTGCCTTCTCTTCTCGCGTTGCATCGCGCTATCAATATTTGCGACCGACAAGTCAAGTCCGATGGACGGGTAGTACATCAGCGAGTTCGGAGCCTCATCAGCCAGACGAGCATGGCGGAGTCAAGGGCCCAACCGCGTCGGCACAATCCATCAAATTCACTTCAGAGTCGTATGTGTTGAGGTCTGAGCAGTTTTCACATTTTGCTGATGCCAAGCAGATACCCGCATCTCCAAAGAGACTCCAAATTTGCCAAGGTCAGCGAGGAGCATGTAAAATATTTCCAGGATCTCTTAGGTTCCGACTCGGCAGTCATAGATGGTGTGACGAAAGATGCATCGGAAGATATTGAGGCGTTCAACAGTGACTGGATGCGCAAGTTCCGCGGCCATACCAAAGTAGTCTTGAAGCCTAAATCTACCGAGGAAGTCAGCAAGATCCTCAAATACTGCAATGACAACATGCTCGCTGTAGTACCTCAGGGTGGTAACACTGGACTTGTCGGTGGCTCTGTGCCCGTATTCGACGAGATTGTGATCAACATGCAGAGGATGAACGAAATCAGGTCTTTCGACGAAGTATCTGGTATCCTAGTCGCTGATGCCGGTGTGATCCTAGAGAATGCCGACAACTTTCTCGCCGAGAAGAACCACATCTTCCCATTAGATCTTGGGGCAAAGGGTTCTTGCTACATTGGTGGCAATGTCGCGACAAACGCTGGTGGACTCCGTCTCCTGCGATATGGTAGCTTCCACGGAAATGTCCTAGGAATCGAGGCGGTCCTGCCAGACGGTACCGTTGTAGATGATCTCTCCACACTCCGGAAGAACAACACTGGCTACGATCTGAAGCAGCTGTTCATCGGTGGAGAAGGCACCATTGGTATCATCACCAAGGTTTCCATCATCTGCCCGAGAAGATCGCCCGCTGTCAATGTTGCATACTTTGGTCTAGAAAGCTACGAGAAGGTCCAGAAAGCCTACATTGAGGCCAAGGGACATTTGTCTGAGATTCTGTCAGCCTTCGAATTGATGGATGGTCGCACACAAAAGCTGGTCAACAGGGTAAAGGGTAAGAAGATGCCGCTGGAAGGCGAGTATCCCTTTTACTGTCTGATCGAGACCAGCGGCTCTAACGCAGACCACGATAACGAGGTAAGTCACCTGTTGCTGTACAAAAAAACCGACGACTAACGTGTGCAGAAATTGCAAGCCTTCCTTGAACACGTTATGGAAACAGAGGTTGTATCAGATGGTGTTCTTGCCCAAGACCAAACTCAAATTCAAGAGCTCTGGTCATGGCGTGAAGGCATTACCGAGTGTCTCGGTCACGATGGAGGTGTCTACAAGTATGACTTGTCGATACCTATCGGTGAGCTCTACGATCTTGTCAACGAGACACGCGACCGCTTGACAGAGGCTGGCCTGCTTGGAAATGACGCCTCACACCCTGTAGTTGATGTTGTCGGATACGGCCACATGGGTGACGCGAACCTGCACCTCAACATCCCAGTCAGGAAGTTCGACAAGTCTGTAGAGAAGCAGCTTGAACCCTTCGTATACGAGTGGGTACAAAAGCGAAACGGCAGCATCAGTGCCGAGCACGGCTTGGGAGTAACGAAGAAGCCATACATTGGATACAGTAAGAGTGAAACCATGATCAAGCTGATGAAGCAGATCAAGGATCTCTATGATCCCGTAAGTGGCCCAACCCGCTCGTCCCGTCTCCGATCCAGGCTAACACAGGTAGAACGGAATCATGAACCCCTACAAGTACATATAGATAGACGCTGCTACATACCTTGCAGACCATTCATATCCATATTCATATCCACCATCTTATATCTTACTCCTCTCTTTGCCCAGTAACTTGACGGCATTGCCCTGATAAATCGCCTCCCTCTCCTTCTCACCAAACAAATTCTCCAAACCATCCTTCATTCTTTCTGCAAACGCCTTCACGAACTGCGTCTGCGTAAAAGGAAAATCACTTCCATACAACAACTTCTGATACGAGATCTCAAAACCCTCGATAAATGCCTTCAGCTGCCCCTTCCCTCCACTTTCTCCGTCAAAAACAAAACCCGCAAGGTCGAAATAGAACTGCTCGTCAAGCTGCCTCCGCACCGTTGAGGCATTCAACTTTCGTCCTCCCGGTACCACACTTGAGAATTGGATGAATCGAGTCATGAGCGGCGGTAACCCTCCTCCGGAGTGCGGAATGATGAACTTGATATTCGGACACCGATCCACGGTCCCCGTGCTGAAAAGATTGATTACCGCCCTTGCAGTATCAAAGAAAAACTCGAAGATTGGGACAGGGTATTGTTCGCCGAATGGTAGTGCATCTGTGGTTTGAGACGTATTCGCACTACCCCCGTGTTTCATGCAAGGCTTCGTAGGATGGATAAACACAGTCGCACCGATATCATTCAGCTTGTCGAACACAGTGTCCAATGCATCGTCCCCAATATAGTACCCATGGTAATTCGTCAGTAACCCAAATCCCTCCACACCTTCTTCCATACATTTATCGATCTCAGCTAAACTGGCTTCGACATTCGGTAACGGGAGTGCAGCCCACACGCCGAAACTATCGGGATGTTTTTGCTTGAGAGATGAGGCGTAAGCATTGCATTGTCTTGTCAAGTCTATGCCTAGTGATGGGTTACTGGATTTGATGTGTGTTCCGGGGCTGGAGATGGACAGGATGGATTTGGAGACATTGGCAATCTTCATCATTTCCAAGTGACGATCTGGCGACCACTCAGGAATTGCGGGCATGCCGTCAGGACGGGTGTGGCCGTTTGCTGCCAGGGCAGTGCGGTAGAAAGGTGGGAGAAAATGGGAATGGACATCTATCCGTTGGGGTAGTGTGTGTGTCATGTTGGTCGTGGTCATTTGTTGTATAACCGTGATTCGTTGCGATGAGGATGTGGTTATGTGTGCTAAGAGGAAGGTCAGGATGAAGATGATAATGAACATCGTAGTGCTACCTTTCTAGGTGTCGTACAGAAATCCTCATGTCATGTTAACAACGATATGCGGTGAGTAGAGTCGTGGCCTATTGAGATCATAGCTTTGTCAGAAGCAAAGAATACGAGTACTACTTATGCACTGCAATGCACTTCACCTGCAGCGTTAACCTTGGAAGTGTCATGTTGACCATCGGGACCCCGCCTCGGTAGAGATCGTCCAGCATCCCATTAATCCCGTTGTGTGCCACGAGCGAAGAATAGACTTTCGTCATGTATCATGATTCTATCGCCCATAGAGTGCTCTAAGAGAGATAGTATTGCGGGGTCGCGTGCCAGTACTTTGTATACCGCTCTCCGTCCGATGAGCCAGATAAAGTGTGCCATGATGTCATGTTAGCTCGCAAGCATTTTTCATCTCAGTGAAAACAGCCTCCTCCACAAAGTGAAATGCTTATTGCATAGTTTCGCCGCCGGTTCACCTAAATGCTGGATGTAGCGCGCCGATACAGGATAAGGATCCTGGCTGCAGATCCGTGCCCCACACGCGGCTTCCAGATGAGCTGCCCTCACTTTTTTGTCATTCACCACTTGCAGCCATGACACAACGTCTTCCGCAACGCCACCTTTTTCTCTACCCTCAATTGCGAATCCAAGATGGAGAGGATTACGGATAAGATTAACGCGCTGCCTGATGGCGCCAACTACTTCTCTCTGGAGTTCTTCCCACCGAAAACGGCAATGGTGAGTTGCCCCGCTTGCACGCGACGGATGTGGAAGGGACGAAGCATGGAAGGATATAGGGAACTATGCACCCGAGAATAGTTTCTGATAGTCTTATAGGGTTTTTCGAACCTCCAAACTCGATTAGAGCGCATGTCACAGGCTCTTCGACCACTCTTCGTTACCGTCACCTGGGGTGCCGGCGGATCAACAGCCACCAAGTCGCTCGAACTCGCAGAGATATGCCAGCGCCAATTAGGCCTCACAACATGTTTACATCTCACATGCACGAACATGAATCGTCAGCTCATCGACGACGCGCTCGAGCAGGCGAAGGTGTTGGGCATTCGGAATATCCTGGCACTGAGGGGTGATGCGCCACGCAGCGAAGAGTATCGGGATGAAGGAACACCGCCAGAACAGGACTCGAATAAGGACTTCACATGGGCAATCGATCTCGTCAAATACATCCGAAAAGAGTATGGGGACTACTTCTGCATCGGTGTCGCTGCGTATCCGGAGGGTCATTCGGACCAGAGCCACCCTCAGCATCAGGATCCGCAGTTTGATCTGCCATCCTTGATTGAGAAGACAAAGGCTGGTGCAGACTTCATTATGACCCAACTTTTCTACGATGTCGAAGCCTACGACAAGTTTGAGAAGATGCTAAGGGAGCACGAGAGTGGAGTGTTCAAGACGATACCGATCATACCGGGGTTGATGCCGATACAGTCGTATAAGATCTTGCTTCGAACAACCACGCTATCGCACGCAAAGCTACCTTCGGATATGTTGGCGCGACTGGATGCGGTGAAGAGCGATGACGAACTGGTGAAGCAAGAGGGTGTCAAGATCATGGACGAAATGGTGGAACACATCAAGGCGCGACCAGATACTTGTAGGAGAGGATTCCACTTCTACACATTGAATCTGGAGAAGGCGGTATCGCACATCGTGGAAGACACGCACCTCATACCATCGACCATTGACGACAATGACGATGTCATTGTAGAGACAACACCAGCTATCAACCTTGAGCCACCACCGAACGGCTTTGTGCCTCACAGGAGGCGATCATCAGCTGTTAATTCTGGCCCACGGAACAGGGTAATCATCTCACACTCGTCCGCTGCCAAGTCAAGCAATTATTCGTATGAAGCCACAGAAGAAGAGGCTGGTGTGCCGCGCGGCCCGATCAACACCCGCGCGAATACATTGGCAATCTCAGAAGGCGAAGGTTCATTAGGTCGTGAAGCCACCTGGGATGATTTCCCTAACGGTCGTTGGGGTGATGCGCGTTCGCCTGCGTTCGGTGAGATCGACGGATACGGTCCAACGCTGCACGTCTCAACGCCGCAAGCCCTCAAGCTTTGGGGTCATCCAGTGGAGAAGGATGACATTTCGAAGCTCTTCCGCCGCCACATCGAAGGAGACCTTGAGGCCATACCCTGGAGCGAACAGAGCCTCTCGCCTGAAACCTTGACTATCAGCAAGCAGCTCCTCGCCCTCAACGCAAAGGGGTGGTGGACAGTCGCCTCACAACCTGCTGTCAATGGCGTCAAATCTACCGATCCCGTCTTTGGTTGGGGCCCTAAGAATGGCTACGTCTTCCAAAAACCATTTGTAGAGTTCTTCATCCCCGCCTCTGAATTTGCTGCCCTCAAACCCAAGCTCGACGCCCACGAACAAGTCACCTACTTCGCCGGCAATGCTGCCGGAGAGTTTGAAGCTAGTCAAGAAGATGGAGTGAATCCTGTCACTTGGGGTACATTCGCAGGTAAAGAGATTGTCACGCCTACTATCATCGAGGCTGTCAGTTTCAGGAGTTGGCTTGACGAGGCCTTTAGCATTTTCCAAGAGTGGCAGAGGATTTACCCTCCGAGGAGTGCGAGCAGCACGTTGCTTGGAGCTTTGCGACGCGACTATTGGCTTGTAAACGTTATTTGGGGCGATTTTGTCCAAGGAGAGGGGTTGTGGGAATTTTTGGAACAGTAACTTGTGGACACAGGCAGGCGTATGTGCCGGAGGGTGTATATGTAGATGTGAGAATATTGCAAAGCTCAAGTTTTCTGGTTACTAGTCGAGGAATTGTTCTTCTAATCTCCCGCAGCTGGTCCGCTCGTCGTTCTTTCCATATTGACGTGCTTCTCCATGGTTTGCTCGCCACTTCCTCTTATCGGATTCAACCTGCATCTGGAAGGCTATCAGATCACAATGGCATAGCTCTCCCAGTGTTGCGGCTTCTACCCTATAGTCTTCCAAAGTCTTGGTTCACAGATTCTTGGGGCCACGACTGCACGTCGGCTCGAGCCCCTGACGCGCAAAGAGATTGGATACACTTCAAAGGCACAGCATGTATTTCGGCATAGCTGAATATGGGCATATAAGCAACCCATCGTTCATAGACAGTGATATCGTGTTGTCCAGGTGATCTTTTTCCAACTTTCGTATCTTCAGGTATCCTATTTTACACAACTTCCAGGTGCACCCACACCCGTACGGGGGTGCGTACCTGTATACGCAACTCCAGAACGCCAGCCATGCAAAGTTTTACTGGCTTGTAAGCTCTTCTGGATTAGAAAGCAAGCGCCAAAATTCAGTGATATAAGAATGAAGCACAACAAATAGGTGTAATAGCACTGATGAAATCGACGCAACGCTCGTTGACTTACAGGACCGGCTCTTGATTCCCTGCAAATCCGCCATATTGTAAGGTTGTGTATTCGAAGATGCCGAGTTCAATGCGTTCGTTTAGTCGATGTACGAACTGAAAGCCGTTTCTTCACTGAGAAAGGACAGACCAGACGTGATATATCCGAATCGAGATGACCGCTCACAGCATGCCTGCAGCAGCCAAATCCCGGTAGACCTTCTCCGGCATGACATTGCCTTCGTTGTCCTCCATCTCGACCACGTTCTCAGCAAGCAACTTCTGCTTCTTTTGGTCCTTTTGAATCTTTCGCCATAGCTCCTCGGCTTCCTTGATGCTCGTGATTTCCCTGAAAAGGGTAGTGTTGGTGATCCCGAGACACTTGAGACCGTGGATGTGACGAGGCTCGTTGAAGTGCTTGTCGAATGCACGCCTACCCATGTATACGAAGTTTCCACAAATCTCGCAAGGAAACTCGACACCGAGTCCGTGGAGCTTGTAAAGCCAGAAGGGGATGGGCTTGCCATCCCAGGCAAGTGGTAGCTTGAGCGGGTTGTATATCTTGTCTTCGCTGTCAGATTCATCGTCCTCCTCTTTTCCACCGTTCTCAGGTCTCTCGGAATACAGTTGCTCTAGCTCTTGTTGTCGCTCGCGCTCAGTCATACCCTGCTTCCGCTCGACGTTGACCTTGGTGTCGCCACGCTCCGTCTGCATGGCTGCAGCGAGCTTTCGTATCCGGAACTCTCGTTCGGCAACCGCACGCTCCTTGAAGCGTTGCAGATCTGTGGAGGCACCGCTTGTCTGCTTCTCGCCGTCTTGCGCACCATTCTGACTCTCCTGTACTGCTTTCTTGTGCTTTTTGCCTGACAGATGCGCTTCGTAGACGGTCTCTTTCGAGAATCCCTTCTTGCAAGCTGAGCACCAGATACCCTCGCCCTGTGCTTCACCATTGACTGGTGCAGATGCCGATGTCTTCTTCTCCCAGCCCGGAACCTCATCTTTCTCCCATAATTCCTCGAACTCCTTATCAAAGTTAGCGAAGAGCTTGTCCAAGTTCTCCAGTGGCTTCGTCCGCCGCATGAAGCTCTCGAGATAGTCTTGCAGGGCTTTCAAGTAATGAAAGTAGCCCTCTGACTTCTTCTGCTCTCGTCGAATGTTGCATTGTGGAGGGGTGAAGACATCGAACAGATCGAGGTACTGTAGATAGGTCAGGCGGCGCGCGTTTTGTTGAACGGGAAGGTTCAAGTACTGCTCGTGCAGCGTGGTCAGGTCAAAGAAGCGACCAAATCCCTCTTCGCCGGTAAACATGGAGTCGATGGCTGCGATTGATTGTACGTGTTCTTCGGGTGAGCGTTTCTTGTAAGCCTTCTCCAGGTTCTCGACGGGCTCGTTCGGGTATCGGTTGTGGAAGTCTTTAATCGATGCGATCTCTTTCATGAAAGACTCCATCGGGTCGCCCATGGTAAGGCCGCGCACCTCGTCCTCCTTCTTGTTGTCCTCATCTTGGTAGATCTTCAAAAGGCGACTCGACTGGCTTTCGATTTGCTCGAGGAAGCGCGCGATATCGTGATCGCGTGCGAGACGATCGCGGATCTGATTTGATGTAAGCATGTGATTGGCAACAGACGCAATAGATGTACCTACGTGTGGGGGGTCTTCAAGAAGTCGCTCTGCAGCGGCGTCCTCGAGGCGCTCCAAGTCCTCATGAAGTTGGCGCTGGTCTTCCAAAAGCATATTTGCGGTCGCCTGTAGTAATTATGAGTCTTTCGTGTAGCAGCGGTTCGGTAGTGAATGTGCAGACCTTTGCGGCGGTGACGATGTCGAGCTGCTGGTGAAGGCTGTCGCGGCGACATAAATCGCAAAACGCGCTAGTAAACGGAGCTAGCCCGCCGAGGCTCCGGCCCTCCGCAAAGCTCAGGCGCAACTACTCCCAAACTTTCTTGCACATCGCGAACGATTGTCGAAACCCACCGTATACCCGATACACCCCCCGAACCACAGACAAAATGGCCGACGGAATCGATCGAAATGCCGACGACAAGATGGAGTTCTCCACCTCCAAGGAGGTCACGGTCGCGCCAACCTTCGAGGCAATGCACCTGAAGGAGAACTTGCTACGCGGTATCTACGCCTACGGTTACGAATCGCCTTCAGCGGTGCAGTCACGTGCTATTGTGCAAATCTGCAAAGGTCGCGACACTATTGCGCAGGCGCAGTCCGGAACAGGAAAGACTGCGACTTTCTCCATCTCTATCCTTCAGGTCATCGACACAGCTGTACGCGAGACTCAGGGTACGTCATATATCGTGTGGCAGGAAGGACTATACTAACAAGACACAGCACTCGTGCTGTCGCCCACCCGTGAACTTGCGACCCAGATTCAGCAGGTTATCGTGGGTCTCGGTGACTACATGAACGTACAGTGCCATCCTTGCGTTGGAGGAACAAATGTCGGCGAGGACATCCGCAAGCTTGACTACGGCCAGCACGTCGTCTCTGGAACCCCGGGACGCGTTGCTGACATGATTCGCCGCCGCAACCTTCGCACACGCAACATCAAGATGCTCGTTCTCGACGAAGCCGATGAGCTTCTCAACCGAGGTTTCCGTGAGCAAATCTACGACGTGTACCGCTACCTACCGCCCGCGACACAGGTCGTAGTTGTTTCAGCTACCCTTCCATACGATGTGCTCGAGATGACAACCAAATTCATGACGGACCCCGTGCGCATTCTAGTTAAGCGTGACGAATTGACGCTGGAGGGCCTCAAGCAATACTTTATCGCTATCGAGAAGGAAGAGTGGAAGTTTGACACGCTGTGCGATCTCTACGACACACTCACCATTACACAAGCAGTCATCTTCTGCAACACCCGCCGCAAGGTTGACTGGCTCACAGACAAGATGCGCGAGGCCAACTTTACCGTATCCTCCATGCACGGAGAGATGCCCCAGAAGGAGCGAGACAGCATCATGGCAGACTTCCGCCAGGCCAACTCTCGCGTCCTCATCTCAACCGATGTGTGGGCGCGTGGTATTGACGTGCAACAAGTGTCGCTGGTCATCAACTACGATCTTCCCTCGAACCGTGAGAACTACATCCACAGGATCGGTCGAAGCGGGCGATTCGGACGCAAGGGTGTGGCCATCAACTTCGTCACCCAGGATGATGTTCGTATCCTCCGTGACATTGAGTGTAAGTTTCATCGGGTCTCCTCCTCAAATCAGTCGCTAACTGCCGCAGTGTACTACTCTACCCAGATTGACGAGATGCCTATGAACGTTGCGGACCTGCTCTCATAAACTGTCGAGCGAAATAGAAGCGCATTGCGCAAAACGAACATGAAACGTCAGACATAAACGTTCAAGGCGATGAGGTCGTATAGACGCTCAATCAGGGAACATTACCCGCTCCGAGCGGCGCACTGGAAGTGGAGGAAGGGGCTCTCTAGCCGAGCAGTAAGCCCACCTCCGTCATGAGGCTTGTCTTTCCCTGGCTAACTTTGCGATTCTGGCCAGAATTAAATTGTAACAAATACCCACAAGATGCCTACAAACCACGAAATCGATGGTTTCCGATGATTCTTCGCGGTGCTCTAACTCGATGACTACATTTAGTCTCAACTTTCACTATCATACTATAATGATCTGAATCCACGGTATATTCAATGGCACGATAAGCTCATTCTCGATTGCGAATTTTTAACTCCAGAATTTGGTCTCCCATGATCATGTGTAGCACCGCTAGTGTACGAAACATGAGGCACGTCGAACATATTACGCTTGTCGCTCACAATGGTAATTACAACGTAACCTTCTGCCAGATAGAGGGTGGAATCTAAATCGTCAATACTTCATCAATAGATCACACATCAATTCCAGGTGCAAATTACTGTCGCGCATGTCTATGGGTCGCTCGCACACCAAGTCTCTGTGTGCTTCTTTTGTGGCAGCGGATTGAGTTGCTTGGCCGATTCGACAACGCGACCTCTTGAAATGGCAATGATGTACTTGTAGGGCGATACTCTATCTATTGAGACTACGACCTCTTCTCAGGCCACAGTGAAGCGTTAGTATATGTATCATATGCTACAAATTTCTGCTTATAATGCAGGTGGATTATTTATGATCGCCTTGTTGCTCAAAGGGAGCCTCCTGTTGCAGACAAAACATATAAATTGTTGAACTTTGTAAGCAACTCGCTGATTACAGATCACCACAGCACGGCTGGTTGCAATGGATGGGAACCACATCATACAAGCCAGTGGGTCCACCAGCGAACGAAACGGCAGGATACGTGTAAGGCTGCGGTCATATGTAGACCCCACTCATGAAGTCCGTATGATGCATGGGCCGATGGTACAAGGTATAGATTCAATGATGCTTCGGTGCAAAAGTATTGAGATGGATCACTTAGTGACGGAAACAGAAATCTGCGAGTAACCTGCAGATAATGATCGCGCTCCGGCTCCTCTTATGCTTGGCCTCCCCTCATGGATCTCGTAGTACCATGGTGTTGAGTTGTGGGGCTTTGCATGATGTATGGACCCTGCCTCAATATCTTCATTCAACCTATCAACCTATCCTTAGCCCCTGGCCATCCAAATACCGCATATGTTTTCCGTGATATCATGATCATGTATGCCCCAAGTATGGTAGAGGGGGGAAGCATGTCGAGAGTATAAAGTCTCAGTCTAAATCCACTACAATCACTTCTGCAAGAATTTTCTAATCGACACTTCGAGTACGTATTTCCATTACTCTTAGCACTTTTGTTCTTGTGTCTTTATATCTCAATCTGTATTCACGATAGCAAAGACACCTAATTTCCTCTTAGACCTTACCAAGAAACGTACATTCTTACATCCTCATCAGCCCCCCAGCCCAGCAGCAATCCA
>Ga0058698_10000205_pt1 | contig 35305 bp, 55 predicted proteins | sample AgamicAsSfe_FD_67288 | JGI IMG/M metagenome (GOLD analysis project Ga0058698, IMG submission 67288) | Agave microbial communities from Guanajuato, Mexico - As.Sf.e | ecosystem: Host-associated > Plants > Phyllosphere > Phylloplane/Leaf | place: Guanajuato, Mexico | collected 2012-05-30
GGGTGAGGGGGGGCGTGAGTGATGTGTAAGCTGGAGGAAGGGGGAAAGGGGAGCAGGATGAGGGCAATATCAGAGTAGGGGAGTAGAGTAGGGCTTGGAGTAGAGTCTCCTTGCCACCTTTTCTTGACATCCGTTATCCTTCTTCTCTGCTATGACTGCATTTGGTCCATGACTGAGTCCACGTTAGCCAGGGTGCGAATGTGCTTAGTCGGATGTGACGTCTCATCCCTGCATCACATCCAGGCACAAACTCCAAACTCTCTTCCCATGAAGCAAGCAAGCAAGATAGACGCCCAGGCATCCTGCCCGCCAGCCACACAGTCCCAACATATCCGAAGCCTTAACGAGCAGAAATCTCGATATCACAATCAACCGCTGACACCTCCGGTATGTATTCCTCTTATTTCTCCTATGCGTGAAACGGAAGGACCAGGTGCAATCCCAGACCCAGTCTCAGTCCCAGCGCTTGGCCTCTGCTCCTACAGCAATCGTTGGGGAAACATACAGCTCGTGGTCGCCACCACCACATTCACCTTCACCACCCCGTCCGTTGATTGTATCTCTGCTCCGATCTCACATCACACTGACCGTGCTCGTCGTCTTTTGTGCGGGCGTAGGAGGAGGCTATTGGACAGTATGGCGGTTGGAGACATGGAGATCCCTGCTTTGGTCGGGACGTGACAGGGCCGTGGTCGTATAGGCAGGGCAATGCGCTCTCGGGGAAATCCTGGGATGTAGAGCATCGTCGTAGTAGGAAGAAGTCAACTGTTCATAGAGACATATAAAAGACAACCTGTTACAATTTCAGGCACAGCAGCCGAGCGAAGATGGGGGGAAGTCTTGTAAATCGTCGACTACCATCTCATGACATTTCAGCATCATACCCCTCCCCACTTGTCCCCCGGTTATCTGCTTGCGGAAATCTCACATCACACTGACTGTTCCCGTGGCCTTCTCAGGGGTTGCCTCCACCATCCCCTCGGGGACGCCCTCGTCTGCGAAGGCCTTCAAGTCGTCTTCGCCCATCTGCTCACGCCATCCGTTTGCAACGAGGTAAGCGCGGAACTTCTCGTCCTCCACCGCCAGGTCGTCGCCCTTGACGTTCGGAACGAAGAAGTAAGTCACAAGCACGCCCGCAACCCCACAGATCGCCGCAATGATAAACGTCCACCTCTTGCCCAAATTCGCCTCAATCGGCTTGAACGCCGCCGTGCCCACTGCGGCCCCCGTCTTACCCAGCGCCGCGCTGATGCCGTAGCAAGTTCCGCGGACGGCGGTGGCGTAGGATTCGGAGGAGAGGAGACCCAGCATGTCGCCGGGGCCGAGGTTGCCCGAGGACAGCATAAGGCCGTAGAAGATGACGAAGAGAGGGAGGAGGTGGGGTGTCGCGAGCTGGTTGTAGGCGAGGCCGATTATGAGCCCGAAGACGAGATAGCCGGAGAAACCGAGCATCATGGTGTTGCGGCGGCCGAGGCGGTCGCAGAGGAAGGCCTGGGAATAAGGAGGTTAGTACTATTATAGATGAGACTGTAATGGTAGATTGCTTACGCCGAGGAAGACGCCGGGGAGGGCGAGCGTGCCGAGGAGGAGTTGCCATTCCCCTGTCTTTTGAATGTTGGAGGATTTGGTCACGGAGGAGATGATCTGGCCGGAGAAGACACCGTTGGGGAAGGTGACGAAGTCGTAGCTGTGAGGGGGATTGGGTTAGCGATTTGTGTTCGAGGAGGACTCTGCAGAAGAAAACTCTGCAAAACAGATGCTAAGAGAGCCGGGAGAGAAAATCCTCACAGGAACCAGGCACCGCAAGTTCCTGTACACAATTGGTCAGTCTCGATTCGCACTTGTATCAATGCAGAAATGGTGAGGTCTGCTTACCAATCAACGTCCTCCAATAATACCTCAACACCAATCCATACGGCACCCGTCTCTTGATCGCGCCTCTCCTGTACAACTTCGAGTTCAGCATCTTCATCCGAAAGTAAAACACCGACAATGGCCAAATACACCCGATCCCAAACGTGACGCGCCACAGCGTATTCAGATGCTCCATGCCTGTTGCTTGCAGCACGATCAGGAAGACGGAGACAGCGAAAGGGCCGCCGAAGGAGAGGGGCAGGTTTGTCACGAGGATGAAGATGGGGCCGCGCCGGGACAGGGTGTATTCGTTTGCTGCTTCGGAGGCTGAGGTTGAGGCGGCGGGGTATTCGCCGCCGGTGCCAAAACCGATGATGCCGCGGGAGATGGTGAGCATCCACACTGGAAGAGGGGAGGGGTGGTTAGTTGGTGGACATGGAGGTGGTGTTTGAGACTCAAGAATCGGAAGCTGGGATGTGCGTGCGGCTGGAAGTAGAGAAGAAGAGGATTGTGGGAGCGAGGACACAGGATGAGGCAATGAAAGCCCTGATGATACGTACTGAAGCCGTGGAAAGTAGTGCCGTGTGCAGCAGTGGCGAGGATACCACCAACGACGATCATGCAGGTGGTGATGATGATAGCGGCTTTACGCCCGAGGTAGTCGCATGTCAAGCTGTAGTCTGTGGTCAGTCCTGTAGTCCAAGAAGAATTCGGTGTCACTGCGAGCTGTGCAAAGCTCTCTCACCCCCGACCGGCACCAAGCACGGAACCTCCAGGCACGATCACTGCGACCAGTGCAGCTCTCTCGCCATCCTCCTCCCTAGCACATCTTACCATGTCCTAAGACATGCACCTCAAGCTTGAAAACGAAACGAGAAAAACACAACTCACCCAATAGTAATCTGTCCGATAATCTCACCCACCAACAACGCATTACTGACCTGCGTACTCAGCGCACTCGTATACGCGGATCCATACAAGCTAGCAAACACGACATTCGTCATCGTCATCAAGCTGTTCTGATAGCCATCACTAATAAGCGCGAACCCCGCACAAAAGATCGTGAAAAGGTCCGAGAAGCGCTGACGGGATGAGGACACATCCTTGCTGGGGGCGGCAGGGTCGGAGGGATTGGGGTCGTTGGATGTCACGGGGACGGTGACCGGATTCACGGTCTTAAGACCGGTGAAGGTGGTGGTGAGGCCGGGTTCGGTGTTGGCGGTAGCAGACTTCTTGGTCAGCACATTGCGATTGGAGGGGTTGGCCAGGCCGGTAGAGGCGCTCGGGGACGCCATGGTGATGTGTTGCAATGACAATGCGCGGGTATGAGGAAAGAAGCTGAGATTGGAGCTGGAGAGGACGAGAGGGCGGCGAAGTGGGGGAAAACGCAAGGTCTTTGTACATTAGGACATCGATAGCACGGTCCAAACTTGCTAACTCACTCAATGCAGGACCTCGACCTCGCGCTTCGGCCTGTACGTGCCCTGCGTTTGTTTCAGAAAACCGCCTGTCCACACGCACACGCACGACCACGCCTGTCGTCCCACTGCTAGTGCCCACACCCTCGACTATCTAGTCAGCCCTGCTGAGAGACGTGCTCCATTCACCACAGAATGCAGCTCGTTCCACACGACACCATGAGCGGCAGGGTCGAGCGGTGAGATAAGCGTAGAGTCTACAGAAAAAAGAGACGAACGAGAAGAGAAGAAAAGAAAAGAAAAGGTGAAAAAAGCAAAGGGAAACGAATCAACCCCGCACGTGCTCAACCTGAAGCTGCACACTGCATAGCATGGACAATCCCATTGCTTCTCTCTTGCCGTCCTGGGACTAGCGCGAGCGTGCAGCGATGTCTGTAGTGCGTTCAAGTTCCGTTGCGAATAGCTACGCTTTGGTCAAGCAATTCTCTACGCTTTTGCCGGTGATAGAATACGGGCGCTGAGTAAGTTTTCTTTCAGCTTGTGAAGTTGATCACAACCTGCCTGGATCGTCGAAAGTATAGTTCTAGATACCACCGCATCACTGCCCACGACAGCCCTAACAAGTACATCACCCTTGTCGTCAATATCCAATGGGATTCTCAGCAGGACTGGACTCAAGCGAGATCGAAGAAAAATCGAAATGGGCTGGTTGACCAAATACTCGTAGCAGGAGGGAAGGGAAAAGGAGTGCCTATAGGTGCGGGAGCGTTCCACCGCAAAGAGGATTTGATTTGACTATATGGATGTGAATGTCACGCCACGGAGTACATGTACAAGTGCGTCTTCCTTTCCGTCCCTCGAGATGTGTAGTGATGGATGTCAGGCGGCCAAGTGAGCTGACCCGCCATGTCGAAGATGTAGAGAGCTGTAGGGTGCACGTAGTCCATGCTCTCACTCAAGAACTTTTGAGTGCCGTAGGTCAGACATGCGCTGGATCGTGATTCCGCAGGCAGGAGGAGACCACCTGCGTCTACCCGAACCACGCCCAAAACCTGCCCCATACCCCTGTAGGCTCTGCCTCTTCAAAAACCTCCTCATCCAACTCCTTCCTCCCGCTGTCCAAATCCGCCTCCCTCGGGTCCACAAAACCCTGCCTCTTCCAGAGCTTATGTCCTGCATATAACACCAGAAACAGTATCAAACTGATATAATCAATAAAGAAACTCGTCGTATCCCAGGGCATAAACGCCGTGAAGCCCTGCGTCAGGATAATCAACACATTGAAAAAGAGCCCGTACCAGCTGAACCACGGCTGCCAGAGGGCTTTGAAGGGGAGGGAGTCGCGGGAGATGCCCTGCGCGTGGCAGGCGCGCATAAAAGCGAGGTGGGAAGCGTTGATGCATGCCCACGCGACTGGAGGGTGAGTTAGCCATTGTTTCCGCAGTCAGAACTGTTGCCGGACTTACTATACCCAGCTAAGCCGCTGATGTTCACAAACCAGTTGAAGACGGTGCCTCCATTGTCGGATTCGTTGAGAAAGGCGAGGAGGCCGAAGGCGGAGGTGAAGCAGACGGCAATGTACGGTACACCGCCTGCTGTTACGCGGGCGAGGATCTGGGGAGCATTGCCGGCTTGGGCGAGGCCAACCAGAATGCGAGAGCCGGAGTAAACATTAGAGTTCGCTGCGCTGAGTACCACACACAGGAGTACTGCGTTGATAATAGCAGGAAGCGCGCGCACGCCAGCGAGGTCAGCTGCGATGACGAACGGAGAGGCCGAGGCGTCTGAGGCAGAGGAGAGGAGATCTTCATTCGTGTAGGGCACGAGCAGGCCGATGAAGAAGATGGACCCGACGAAGAAGAAAAGGATGCGGTAGAATGTCTTTTTGATCGCCGCGGGGACAGTCTTGCGCGGGTTGGACGTCTCGCCAGCCGCGATGCCGACGAGTTCGGTGCCTTGGTACGAGAAGCCGGCTTGGATGAGGACGGCCCAGAAACCGACGAATTTTGCTGTAGCCCCAGTGCTGTTGAGGAGATAGGGGGCGAATGCGCCGGGATTACCCCAGGTGTGGAAGCCGAGATAGCCGTTTTGGCCTGCACCGGCATCGATACAGATGCCGAAGATGAGGAAGCCGAGCACGGTGATAACTTTGATGCTGGCGAAATAAAACTCTACTTCTCCATAGACTGAGACGGGGAGGAAATTTAGCGCGGTGATGACGCCCCAGAAGACTCCGATGAAAATGCCGATGTTAAGGTTTGGTGACCAGTATTGGATAATGAGACCGCTAGCGGTTAGTTCAATGGCGAAGGTGATCGCCCAGGAGAACCAGTAGATCCAGCCCCTGCGGTATGATGTTAGCAAGAGACTCTCGATTTGACCGCGCTATCTGTGAATGGACTTACATGGCGAACCCGAGACTGGGATCCACGAAGCGACTTGCGTATGCTGTGAAGGCGCCCGGAATGGGCAGAAACGTGGCCATCTCCCCCAGCGCAACCATGACAGAGTATACGATCGTCCCAACAAAGGCATACGCAATCAGCGCACCAGCCGGTCCTGCCTTGGAAAGCGCACTCCCGGAGCCAATAAACAGTCCAGTTCCAATCGTGCCTCCAATGGCAATCATCTGCAGATGCCTCGACTTGAGCCGCCGTTTCAGCTGTGTCGTCTCGCCGTGTCCTATATCCAGCTCGAGGTCGCGGTTGTACGAGTTGCCACTTGCTCGGCCTTCTTTGCTGCTCATTTCGTTCAGATCCTTCAGTGCCACATCGGCCGTCTTGGGGGTTTTGGACGTTGCCATGGTGGCTAGTGTTCAGGCCAGAGATGGTCTAAGGATAGCGATATGGATAGGAGCCCTGCCGTGGAAATATTCTGGCTCGGAACTGTGTTTCCAGTGCTGTCGGTCCAATATCATACGCGTGACATGTACTGAAGATCAAACTCGAGCAGTCTCAACCTCTGCAATCATTCACCAACACTAAGGAAGCCAGGGATGCAAATGCAAAAGTAAATACGAAGTCAAGCAGAGAAAAGGTCGAAACAAACAGACAGAACAAGCAATGGCATCGAGATGACTCTTCACTATAAGCATTTTTATTTGTAGGGTAATTCGCTTTCGTAATTGAGCCCCAGGCTCCATCATTTTTCTGATATTTCCGACTTTTTTCACCTCGGGATCGGGAGCTTTCCGCTGATCTGACCAGCTTGACCAGCTTGACCAGCCACTCACTGCACAGCACTCGCTGCCAAGGGCGTCTTCATCCTATGTGGCCCAAGGATGGGATAGGATCATAAGACTTCTCTGACATGCTGATGGATGCGTTGCTGATAAGCATTGAACATCTTATCAAGAAGATGTGTGCATCGTGCTGCGGAAGATGTGGAGGATAACAGAATTCGAAATTGAAGGCAAATGAAGTACCCAGGTTACCCAGACCGGCTAGACTAGGTATATGTGAGGGAATGACAAAGAGTGCCGGCATGTGTGCTGAAATCGAATGGTCTTCAACGGCGACTTGGGTGGAGTTGAAAGAAGAGAGCTTGGCTTTGGCTGTGAAGAGATTACGAATGCAGGAATGAAGCATGTATAGTGGGATCCTATAGTTGTTGCCCTTGCATAAGCATCGAGCAATCCCTCTCACGCACCTCATTTTCTGACCGAGCCTTCTCTTCCAGCTTTTGATCCCTACCACTCGACCACCTTACCTCACCCCATCCTCTACCATTCCTCACATCCGCACCGCCTACATGTCTACTCGACATCATCAGGAACGACAGATGGCGAATGCTCAGATGCTCCACAAAGACCCTACTCACTTCATCCGTTGCTGCTCCTCCACTTGATTTTCCGGCCATATGAAGCACAAAATTCGATTTTGGTGCAAGTCTTTTCCCTCAACTATCGTCCACCCTATCAAGAACGCCAAATGCTCATGGCTTCCACAAAGGCTGCAGAGCACTCTTGATCGTCGATACTCCCTTTTCGGCACTCCAGATCTCATCCTCAACATTTTGACATCTCGTATCTCAAGCCACGCAACTAGCATCTTTGATGTGACCAAGTCCGGCATCATGAACCTCTTCAGAGCTGCGGGAATTCTTGTCCATGGAGACTCGTGAGATACCATTGTCGCATCATCATTGCAGAGGTATGTTAGTGCCGCACACCAGGAAAGTAGGTGCAAAGAAACCAAAGTAGAGGCATCTTAGATCTGAACGAAGAAGAAAATGTCATTGATGGCTTATGCCGACCATCCCTCGAAGGGATCTGAAGAGTGCCTTACTAACTCAAGCTTCTTCGCCGAACCACGCATCTACACACAACCCTTAACGCCCACACCCTTTTCTTGCCACATCTTCACACTCTTGATAATCATCTGCGATTGCGGCTGGTTTTCCCCTTTGCCCTTGGACTTGGCTGATGCCGTCCAGGTTGGATACCATTCGTCTTTTGCTGTTAATAGGCAGTCATGTCAGTCGTGATCTGTGTAGAGAGGTTGCGCGAAGAGGGGAGGTGGGGATGTGGTGAACAAGAAGGGGCGGAAAGGGGACACGACTGTGCTATGGCGGAGACGAGGATCTTTGGGTAGGCAAGAGCACAGTGCTAGATCATTGTGCAGCGAAGCGAGAAGATGAAAGCAGGAGGCACAAACTCACCAGACCAGAACTCCACTGCTGCATTGGTGGAGCCATCGGACCAGGGTTTGCCAGCCTCGCCGTCGATGAACCAGCCATTCGTGCCTAGAAGGAAAAAGTGTCAGCACAGTGCCTCTTCTGCAAACGTAGCGGAGCACAGTCACAACAATGGCAGCTACACATCATAGCACAATCACTCACCACCAACAGCCAAACTCAACACCAAGTAGAATGCTCCATCAAACGGCGCGCTTCCCGTTCCCTCAGTCCATACATCCACAACCTCGCTTCCATTCGGCCAGCTCTGCGGAAAGTGTCCCTGACTCCACAATCCGCCCTCCTGCTTTCCAAAATTCAGTTTCAGCACTTGGCGCACGCGAGTGTCGATGTAGGTGTAGAGATAGTCAGCACTCCATTCCAGGCCAAAGGTGTGAAAGTCGTCGTGGAATGTGCTGTGCAGTTGGGGCGAGCCGGCGGTGGTGCGGTAAGCGCGGTCGAGGGCAACAGAGGGACCCCAGTGCGTGGTGGAGAAGGCGACATTGGTCCCACCAGAGGGATAGGTGTAGTTGTTGCCGCGGGCTTCGGCTATGTCGATTTCACCTGCAGGTGAGGGTGTGTTAATGGCTGGGAAGATGCGCCCTGCGGACGTGGATGACGATACAAGGGTGAGATGAAGGGGAACATACCGGACGCAGGCCAGATGCCGTACGTGTCGTTGACAGGTAACATCCATATTGCAGGCCAAAGCCAATCTCCTGCTGGGAGCTTGGCGGTGACTTCGATGCGTCCATATTTGATTGATGATGACTTCTTGGTATTGAGGCGAGCAGATTTTACTGGATTGATGATGGTGCCGTTTGTCGTGTTCGTGACAGCAACACAATCAGACCAGGTGTTGGAAGTGCAACCATTGTTGAGAAGGTTCAGCGTGTTGTTGTCTGTGAGGAGCGCCTCATCTTGCAAAGTGGGCTGAATGTAGAGCATGCCATCTTGGACAAAGGAGTTGGCGGAATCGGTGGCTAGAGTCTTGGATTAGCCAGGTTCAATTCAATGTGGCAGAAGAGAAGACCTTACTTGTCATTTCAAACTCGCCGGTGCTAGGTATCAGTCAGTATAGATCCAACCCCAGCAAACAAAGACCGATACATACCCAAACCCCCCAACTTGCACTTCGTGAGTCCACACCGATGCATCAAGCGATCCAGAAGAAAAGTCCTCATCAAGAATGAGGCAATAAGCGTGCTGCGGAACAGCTGCCATGCCTTGGTAGACGCAAAACCCAGTGAAAGCAACGCCCAGAAAGATGCCAACGAGCGGGAAGATGAGGTGCCAGATGCGCTGACGATCTTTCTTGCCAATCCATGGACGCTTTATGTCAGCCTTTATCTTTCGTCTTGATGGAAAGCGCTTTTGTTTCGGTGCTGATGAGAAGCTGGAGGAGGATGCGGAAGAGGGTAAGGAGGGTGAATATGCGGCCATCTCGCCAGAGTTCGGGTGGACTTGTTCTCGCGGGAGAGATGCTCGAGAAACGGCAGAGGACGAAGAAGAGGAAGAAGAGGAGGATGACGGAGGCGGTTGCCCTGACCCTCTTGGATCGCTCATTCCGTGTCTGAAAGCAATGGTCATCAAGACTGTGTTTCAGGAAATCAAGGGGCTGGGATATCAAGGGCACGGTTGATGGCACCTGTGAGACCCTCGCTGAGATGTTTCTAGCGATTTCTAAGCAAGAGAGAAGCGAGGTAGCCGCCAGCTTATCCACGTGTGTGGCCCAATTTCACAAGAGAGTCACAGTACATCCAAGCAGTAGACCCGTCATGTTTTCCAATTGAGCTGAAACACGCGCTAAGGCAATTGCATGGCCGTTGATGGACGCCACATGTGCTCAATTGGGACAAGACAAAGGAAGAAATCGACCTTCGCAGGAATAACGATCATAGAGCAGTGAGATTTTAGTCTGCACTAGTCTATACATTATGCCACAAGAGGAAACAAAGCCGCAAGGTCGTTGGCAACTCTTACGTCTTCATGGCAAAGCATGACCTGAGCGGGTCGGCCATGATCGAACTGGGACAATTGCATGCTAAGCAATGTGGTGAGAACATCAAAATCTAGCTCTGGTCATCGGTACTTGGACTTGTACATGGACGACCGGAAGATGAAGGTCACAGGGTCGACCCGGCATGGCACATCGCGGAACTGTATAGCACCATCATCATAATGATGCGCGAGTATCCAATATCTTGCTTCAATTGACCTTTGTCTCATAGTCTCTGCGTCTAGGGTCGAAAGTCATTGCTAGGACGATACCTGTGGTCTTTTGGCACTCTCCGCCGACCGGGTAAGCACAACACAGCAGGGAATGTCGTCCTTGTCTTCCAGACTGAAGCTAAGTTTGATCTTGATTGAGGACGAAGGGTCATACCCAGCTTGCAGTGGATGAGGCGCAAGAAGCAGTACAGAATGTAGCATAGTAGAGGTACCTGCAGATTCAATATTGCGGGATAGATAAAGAAAAAGGTTGCCGCGTGAAGTTGCGATAGACATTCTCCACGTGCAGGTGGAATTGAACCAATTGGAGAGCTGGAACGAGTCTTGGCCGAGACCTTTTCCAACTTCATCTGTCTTTCCCTCCCCCTCATCTTCTCGCTTCTCGCCTTCTTACCCTTCCCAATTGCGTCGGCCTCCTCTGTTCGCCGCCAGCCTCCTTCCCATGAGCTGCCCTTTACTGCAGCCATTCCTCTGTGCCTTGTAACCTTGGCCATGTCTTGTGATCCCAAACCTGCATCATCCTCAATTTATCAGCCGTGTACTGTTTGTCTCGGCATTTCATCAGTCCACAAGGCGCTAGTGGCCAATACAGCTGATGGTAGGAGGCGGTGAGCTCTGGATGAAGTGACACTCTCATCGAAGAGCGTGCACCTAGTTGTGCCGCGGCTTACGCTACTGAGCACAATTCATGCCACGACAAAAGTCATGTTTGAAGTCATTGCTCAACAGTGATGTCGGCCTGTGGGACAATTCCGCTGAAGATGTAAAGGATATGCGTTGGTCTCTCTGATCCTGCGGATCGGGTCTCTCGTCAACTGATCAGAGACGTGCGTTGCGGCTGGCATTTGCACTAGCTTACAGTGAACATCGTCAAGAATGACACCACACTCAGAAGGTACCTCAATATCAAGATTATTGCTTGGTGTGCTTCACAACATCATGTTGTGAGAGGTTGATCGCGCCATTATGCTCGTGCGCGAGGCCTTCCTGGCCAGTCCATCCAGCACGATCTCATTACAATTATGCAGGTTGAGCATATATGGAAGGTCACACAGACTAGCTCTGGCTGACGGCAGGCATGCTATCCATGTGAAGCAATACTATCGGACGAAAGTATTGTGTCTAATGCAAGAGCACTGCCGAGAAGGGTTGAGGAAGTGGTCTCAGAGGTAGCTGAATTCCTTTGTCTCATGTCGTTACCACTTCCATTAATCAGCGCTTTGATCCGTGTTGTTGAGATCTCCCACTCTCTTATATGCTCCCTCATGAGCCTTAGAATCTCCTCAATCTCCCCTCCTCTCCCTCCGGACATTGTGTAGTTGTACTGGTCATTCCATTCTCCAAGTTGTGACATACCCTCAGCAATATCTATCTTCCTACTCGCACCCTCTGCGCACTCCTCACGATGGGCCTCATATCCTACTTGAAGCCTGGCAAGGATGTCAAGAAGCCAGCTGCGCTGCCACTGGGTAACATGGGCACAGTCACCATGTCACCTGCATCTACCGTTGGCACGTCGATGACGGGAAGCAGTACCATGAGCTCGCAAGTACGATGGAACATCATGGCCGACTATCTACGACTTCAGCAAGTCTCACGGCAATGGACTGACGGTCCAGATCAAGGTGTTGTACTGAAGAGATCTCGAGGCAACTACATCTGCAGTCCTCCTGAGCTGATGTACTGCGAAAATGGCTTTATGCGAGCAATCGAAGCACTCAATGTTCAGGTATGCGTGCGCAAATCTTGCTCCTTCTCGCAATGAGTCTGAAAATGTTGTAGGTCGCCATGACAGTGGACTCACCCATCATCAAGCGCTTTGTTGGTGCCGAGCATATCGCTTTACCCGACGGCCTTCGACTACAAGTCCTGCCAGATCTTGCCGCGTTGCCGGCGTGTCAAAAGAATCAGTCAGCAGCGTTCATCAATGACCGCGCTCAGCTCATTGTTTGTGAGTGGATCTTATTTTCATTTAACCTATACTTCACTCAGAATACTTTCACTTGCATCTTACACTTTCCACTTCGCCTTTACTGCTTTACTGCGACTCTTCTGACATATACATAGGGGACGACGATCCGAACTTCATCATGGAACGGATTAGCAAGCTAGAAGAAGAATTGCTCAGCATCATCTGGAACGGCGATATCCCAGACAGTACAATTGATTGGGCAGACGAGAAAAAGGGTGGCCTCGGGGTCAATGTCTCTGAGATACAGCTTGACGACAGCAGAAGCAGTGTAGATGTGGAGTCCGGTACTTCTGCTGCCCCAGCGAATCGACGAAAGATGTTCTTGGCATATCCTGTAGTCAGTGGATTAGCGATCATGCTCTCGATTGGCAGTATGGCTTCAAGTTGGGGCAACGTTGCCAGGGAGATTGCTCTTGATGGTGGCTACATCCGCTGTGCCCTTGGCTTGATGTTTCCTTTCGTCGCGTGGGCGTCATTGGTTTGTTTGACACTTTCCCAGAGATAGCATCCTACTGATTCCACAAACAGTTCTTCTGGCAAGCTGCTGCTACTTCAATCTTTCAACTGTTTGGCCCAATCGACCAAATCAAACAGTGCAACAGATTCTACTCCGGGACTCGACCACCTCGACTCTTGCGCGACCGGCCTGGCGGTTTGCCACACTTCACCGTTCAGATACCTTACTACAAAGAAGGTCTCGAGGCTGTGCTCAAGCCCACTGTCCGCTCATTGAAAGCTGCCATTGCCACATATGAGATGCAAGGCGGTACAGCCAACATAGTCGTCCACGACGACGGCATTCAGATCATCTCCGAAGAGGAACGTGCAGAACGGAAAGAGTTCTATGAAGAGAACAACATCGGCTGGACTGCACGACCAGCACATAAAGCAAGGTTGACTCTGAAAGGCGTCGAGACAACATTCCTGCGAAAAGGAAAGTTCAAGAAGGCGAGCAATATGAACTTCGGGATGTGGATCAGCTGCCGTGTGGAGGAGAAGCTAGTGGCGAGACAGCTGGATACTTGGACTGCCAGCGATGAAGCCGTTGCGTATCAGGAGTGCATGAAGAAAGTGCTTGAGGAGGATGAGGGTACTTCTTGGGCTGAAGGTACGCTCATGTAACCTCGAAGCTCGCTCGTGCAATCTGACACATCAACAGGCAACATCCGTTTCGGCGACTATATCCTCATCATTGACTCAGACACCCGCGTGCCAAAAGACTGTTTGCTAGATGCTGCAAGCGAGATGGAGCTCAATCCAGATGTGGCCATCCTGCAACATGCATCAGGAGTGATGAACGTTACCACGAGGTATGTCAGATCATGCTTTCCTCGTCTGAGACTTCTGCTGACCTCGTCCTCCAGCTTCTTCGAGAAGGGCATCACCTTCTTCACCAACCTGGTCTACTCCCAGATCAAGTATGCCGTGGCATCAGGCGATGTAGCACCCTTTGTGGGTCACAACGCTATTCTGCGATGGGAGGCTATCCAATACATTGGCTACGAATGTCCTGATGACCTTCGCGAGAAGTGGTGGTCAGAGGAGACTGTCAGTGAGGACTTTGATATGGCCTTGCGCCTTCAGGGTGCTGGCTATATCGTTCGGCTTGCGGGTTATGTGGCGCCTGATGGTGCGAAGTATGATGAGGGCGTGAGTCTCACAGTTTACGACGAGCTTGCGCGGTGGGAAAAGTGAGTTTGCATGGTTACTGAACTCAAGGATGCTTGCAAATTGACAAATCCTTGCGCAATAGATACGCATACGGGTGCAACGAGCTCATTTTCCACCCCCTCAAGTTCTGGCCAAGACGCGGTCCCTTCACGAAGCTCTTCCGCGACTTTCTCAGATCTTGCATCCCACTGTCGTCGAAGCTCACGATCATGGCTTATGTTGGGACATACTACGCTATTGGCTCGACATGGATTTTCTCTTTCGTCAACTACTTTGCTGTTGGTAAGTCTACAAACCACGTGCGAGGTGTGGTGCTCGGAGTCGACCTTCCCGTGGGGCACGATCACTCCAAGCACGCCGTGTCTCAACGCGAATCCCTCTTGCCACCACCATTCCCTCACCTCACACCACCAGCACAGCTGATCCCACCTCTCTCATAGGATGGTACGGCGGCTGGCTCGACGCCTACTACCGCTCCAGCTTCGCCACCTACCTTAGTCTCCTCGCCGTCTTCACCTGCCTCGGTAACGTCGCCCTGGCCGTCATGCGCTGGCGTCTTGGCGAAAAAGGTCTGCTGCGCGCCCTGATTGAGAACTGCAGCTGGATCCCACTCATGGCTATCTTCCTGGGAGGACTGAGTCTGCACGTCAGTCAGGCGCTGCTGAGTCATATGTTTGGAATCGATATGTCGTAAGTGATACATTTTGGGGGTATCGTGACACAGCCCATCTCCTCTCCCACCCGTTTCCTTCCGGTCGTGTCACTCTCCTCTCTTTCTCCAGCTCAACTGACCGTCCTCTTATAGATGGGGCTCCACCAACAAGGAAGCTGGGACCCGCCAGTCCTTTGGAAGGTCTCTCTCCATCACTCTCGCCAAATTCCGCTTCACATACATCTTCTGTGCTTTCTGCGCCGTCACGATTGTGGTGCTGTACTACGCCGTTCCACCATTCTGGCAGATCCGCAGCTTTGTGGCGATCTTTCCACTTGCGATTCTGGTGATCAGCCATGCGGCTTTGCCTGTGGTGCTGGCGCCAGAGTTGATCGGGTACGGATGGTGAGGTAGGTCGCGCATAGCTTTAGTGGTAGAGGAGGCGGGAGATGGGGCAAGGATGTGAGCGTCAACCTGTGATTGGGTGCTTGGTTAGGTTCGACTTTGGCATGATCTTGGTTGGCCTAAGCGAAAAGAGAATGACGCAGAAAGGAGCAAAGGCAACCGCCAGGATCGAACACTAGCGAGCTTAGATTAGCGAGCAGAAGTCGACGCGTGACGGGATTGGTACTTCTTCTCAACGTCACATGAAGACATGACCAAGGATATGTTGTGAAATTGGGTCTGAAACATCAACTGACTCGTGTCAAGATCTCTCGCTCTCCCTCGCGGCCCCTCTTCCTTTCACTTCTTTCTTCGCACTTTCTGCAACCTTTCTATCTTCTCTCTATCTCTCATCTTCCATACATACTTTCAGACTGTGATCGCACTTCGAAAGCTGTCCCAAGACTGATCAAGAATCATAAGTGACCATGTCTGACAATGAGAACGACGAGAACTACGAGCTGTCCAATTACCCTCGCCCTGCTCCGTCTTCTCGAGACATCCCTTCAACCCCACCGCGTGCTCATGACTCCTCCCCAACACGAAGATTGATGGCTCAATCATCAACTATGTTTGGCGAAGGCACTCCTCAGGGTGAACCATCAACGACCCCATCGGGCAACACACGCGGTCAAGCCAACATCGACATCGAGGCAAGTGCCGCAAACATGCCAATTCCAATCGTTCTCGGCCCCGAAGACGTGCAGCACTTTGTGAAGCTCAGTACAGTCCCCAAGACCCTCGCCGCAATGTTCAAATGCATTGTCCTCGCGCTCTGGAACAGCTTGGTGCCCTCGAAGGAGAACGCTGTGTTCTGGCTCATTGCTATTGGATTCGCGTTCTTCGGTACTCTTGCTGGTTGGCAAATTGCAGCTCACTTCGGTGAACCTCTCGACTCGAGCAGCATCTCTCGTGCCGACACATGGTTCAAAGCTCTCTTTAGCCTCGTCGTCAATTCTCTCACCACCTATGTCTTTGTCGTCTCAATCTCCACCACGGCACAGCTGGTAAGTGATAACGGTGCTAATAACAATTTCTCTAACGTACTATCAGCTCCGATCATTTGAACTGACCACTCTGGCCTCTATCGTAACTAGGATCACGGTCGCACCTCAGTGCGCCGTGATCCTGGCGCTCGACTACGGTCGTGACAAGCACCATGTGCAGTCTTTCGACAATATCAGAGCCGCAATAACGTCTGAAATTGCTGGAAGTATCTTCCTGGTGCTTTTACTGCAAGTTGGTTTCGCGCAAATTGTGGCGACCTGGGCGAGTGTGCCAGAATCTGCTTCCCATCACGAACATCACGAACATGACGAGCACGATGAGCAGCGAAAGACGAACTTCACCATCGCCCTCGTCATTGCGATTCTCTTCTTCGCCATCGACGCAGCTGTCGCGGAACGTCGTAGCGCTGCCTTCATCATTGGAACCAGTAAGATCACCTTGTTTCTGTTATTGAGCCGAATGTCTGCTGATAGTCAAACTAGTCATTCTGTGGCTGGCCTTGGTCATTGATCTTTATGCAATGATCCTGGCTTGTCGTGCAAACATCCAGAGAGAGACGGATCTAGCTAAACGCTGGAGAGATTCTCGCAACGACCAGGCCCCTCGTGTCACGGCGCACCAGAAGTTTTGGGCATTCACTCTTACCTTGGTCGTCTTGGGTCTTGCTACTACTTGCAATTATTTCAGCGCGGTCTTGACGATTGACTCCATTGAACGAATCACAGCCTTGGACCACAACATTCCAGCAGCTTTCCTCGAGTTGATCATCCTCCCTCTCGCGAGCGGCGCTGCAGAGTTCAGACTGGTCTACAGACTTGCTTCAGCCGGGCACCTGAGCGAGCTTCTCGCTGATCTTTCGCAAGTTCTCAAATTCCGTCTGGTCTACTCCTTCTTATTCGCACAAATGGTGTCCCTGATCTCGGGCCAAATGTACACTCCGGGCTTCACGACCGCAGCCGCAGCGATTTTCTTCGGAGTTATGTTTGTCGCTGTCTTCATCATTGAAAATCGTGTCAAGCCTTTACACGAGTTTGCGCTCCTCTTCCTAATCCTCTTCCTCGTCGTTGGGATCATCACGTTCACCAATGGTGAAATTGTCATGTCATTGACGCCATTGATGCCAGGCGGTCCGGATGGTTCGGGTGGCTCAGGTCATGTAGCTTGAAGCGAAGGTGCACACGATTGCAGAGAAGATGATGACAAGGATCGAGGTCGCCACGACACGAAAGTGCTTTTTTGCTTTTTTGCTTTCTTTTGCGACACATGAAGGGCTGTCGACAACAAGGATCGATGCCAAACCTTTGTCTCAAGAGTGCCGAGAGCACATACATGTTGTTGATGAAGAATCGGGTCAACAGGCCACACAAGTCCTTTCTTTTGATTTCTTGCTTTTTGTTGTGCGACACGCCGAGAGCTATCGACCATTCCGAATGGTCGAAGCCAAGTCTTGTTGGAAGGGTGCCGATGCACGACCATGTTTGCGAAAGGCAACTCTCTCTGTTAGATAATCATGCAAGCTCTGCCATAAGCAGAGCGTTCAAGCAAGCAGTCTACTCACACCTGATCAGTAGTCTGCATCCTTGCCTCATCTTCACATTCTCGTGATTCGCTCGAAAAAGAGGTAGCTAGGAACGACGTGATAGCACACAACCACTGCTTTCCAGGTTTGGTCAAGGAGAGTGCCGTGAGAAACGGAACCTGTCCATCTTGTGGCCTTTTCATTTCATTCTCTGACATTTCACGGCAAGGAAGGGCTCGAAGTGGCACAAAATCGTATGGGTATCTCTGGCTCATTACGTAATACCATGGCCATCATCAATGGCACCCTTGCCCTATTCCTGCATACTCGAATCGAATGCCTAAGTCTCCCACGACACAGTGTCCACCCTCTCCATACTCATCAAACCATGTATTCCATTCATCCTCATGGAGTCATCATGCCGTCATCTCAGCCTTCAACGATGGATACCGCAGTGACGGCTCAATGTGCTCTTGCTCACGATCCTGCTCCTGCTGCTGCTGCTTCGTCTCGCCTTTTACCTGCGGCGCCGGCGACGAGCGTGCACCTTCCATTTCCACATCATCGTCGGCGTACTCTCCCTTCTCGAGCCTCTCCTTGACGTATTGCTTGAGCATCTCAACGACCTTGGTGTTCCTGATCCAGATCTCATGTGCCTCATCTGCTATGCCCTCGCTGTCGGAACTCCTTTGACTTGGTGTGCGAGTGATGTCTGCAACTCCAGGAAGCTTGACGCCAGCATTGCCATTCTGCATAACAGGACTTGCTGCTGACAGATTGTGGAAACCTTTGGCAAGTTCGGTGGCAGTGGAACTGCGTCGGGAATGTTCCGTCGGTGATGTCGGCGTGACGCTAGTCTGTTCCGGTGCTGCACGTTGCAAGCGGCCACCGGAGTAGCGGCGAACGTCCTCAAAGTTGTTGTTGTCGAACATCGAGCCCAGACTAGACACTGGGACGTGATAACCTGGCACAGTCATGTTGGTGTTGGACTGAGATAGCGTGCTGAACGAGGGAAGCGTGGGATATGCAGCAGGAGCAGACACGCCATGAGGGCGCGAAACAGGAGATGCATGATTCGCACTAGATGACGGCGATGCCGATGCTTGGTACGAGGATGGTGTGAGGGCAGGAGTGCGGTCGTCTGCATGTGATATGACAGTGGTAGAATATGGCGTACCAGATGCTGAGCTGATGGAGGTATTGTACGAGACTGGCGCTTGCATATGAGGAGGCGAGTGACTGGTTCGGTATTGTGTTGCCATGCTGGTGATGGGAGCCAATATTCCGCCGCCGAGTATGCTCTGTTCTTGATTGTAAACCGTGTGTGACAGCTGGTCCAGGAAAGAGTCCATCTGGTGCAGATCGTTCTTGGTGCGAAGCTCTGAAAATGGCGAGAAGCTTGTTGGATGATGCGCGGTATGCATTGCGACACCACCAGCATCCATCATGCCACTGTCAAACCCGGACATGCCGCCGAATCCAAGGCTGCCGATGTCGCCAAATCGAGAGCCGAGATCTTGATATTGCATGGGATCTACCCGTCTGTGTTTGACGTCGCCGAAGAAGCTGTTCAGGTCGTCATTCCCACGCTTGCGAGAGCCTTGCATCGAGTAGTTCTGGTGTGCTTGAGGCATGCTGTAGTGGACTGGACCATAACTCGGTGTTCCTGCAGTTGTTGGCTGACCGTTATAGTAGCCGCCATAACTTGAGCCTTGTGCTGGGTATCCGTAGCTGGAGTGTTGTTGTGGCATTGACTGTGCAGATGGGTAGTAGTTCTCTGGAAAATTATGTCAGTATCTGAAAGTCCAATATTGGGTCGACTCACGTTTTGATTGCACCTGGTAGGATGAAGATGGAGCCAGCATCTGCCTTGGTTGGCTCGCAGACGCTGATGTTCCGTTGTTACTCAGTACGGTCTCCTCCGCGTGTGTCTTGACATGTTTCTTCAGATCTTGAGGGCGCTTGAAGGACTTTCCGCAGAAGTCGCACTTGTGTGGTTTAAGAGGAACATGGACACGGATGTGGCTGGTGATGTGATCACGCTTGACAGTGGTGGTACGGCAGCTGCCCCATTGGCAGGTCAGGCTGAGATTGTTTGTGCTCTTCCGGCCGACATGGCGTTCACAGACGTGGTCCTGCGGGCAAAAGGTGTTTGTTAGTCGTCATTCATCATCTGGGTGTACAAGTGTATAGGTGATTGAGAGAGACAGTCACTTCAGGTGTCGCTCGGCTCGTAAGGGAGCGCGAAGTTGCGAAGCTAGGCTGGAGCTAGACGGCGGATTCCTCCCGTCGCAATCTTCTGATCCGCACGGTATCTAACCTGAACAGTATCATGTGGCATGTCGCTTACATATAATGCCTCTGGAGATTCGCATCTGTCTCTGCATGCTGCCCACTGGCAAGTCAAGCCGTCTGGAGGTCCTGGTGGACTGCCATTCGAGTTCATGCTTGAGGAAGATGGCAATGAGGGCACGGTCGCCGGAGGCTGTGGCTGCTGCTGTTGTTGCGGCTGCGGCGTGGGGAGGTATTGCTTCGATGTGTCTGACATCCTTGGAGTGCTGGCAAAGGACAAGTGTGAAGAGCTGGAAGAAAAGAGGCGACTGTGGTCGGAGGGTGAGCCGGGGCGGAGAAGTCGCGTGAGCTTGGGACTGTTCAAGGTCAAGCAAAGCGCGGATGGTGTTATCGTGTTGAGGCTGGGCCGATGGGAAATGCTTGTAGTTGGATTACAGTGTATGCTTCAGCGATGATCAGAACAAGTAGGACGAAGGAACCAGACGAACACACGATACGATACGGCGACGGCAATGATTATATGCTCAAAGTCGAGAATGCGCTGCCTGTGACTGGAAAGTAGCGCCAAGGCCTTGGCGTTCTTGGCGTAGTCTTGGCAAGCATCGATTCGGTAATGGCAGCGGCGATCACGAAGGCGTCTGAAGGTGTGATGGTTCAAGCCGGGGCTTGAACGTCGGTTCAACTTCACGGGCATGCAATATTGGTCTCTTTATACCCAGCATCTGCTTCCGCCATCAGCATACATAATACTAAGCATAGCATCCAGGTCAATCGTGCTCTCTTTGCACAGCCCCTCCCAGCACAAACGAGCCGTTGCACATAAAGTATAACCCAGAAAGCTTCGCACACACCGGGCCGTGTTCGGAGCTTTCCCTTGCTCACACAACACACATCATCTTTATGCCGCAATTATACTGTCATCTCTTCCAGCTCACGCCTACGCAGTACAGGCCTCAGAAAGTCAAGGGAAGATACTTGGCTCTGTGCAATAATCAGACCTAGACGCAGGGATACCTGCCTCTGAGCTCTACCGGGGAATGGGTTTTTCTTGGCTCTCGGGGCAACATCAACCTCGTGGTCCTCACATCCTCGTCCTGGGTGTCTTCGTCTCATCTGATAAGAGCTAAGATTATGCCATCAGAGCCAAGAGATAGCCAAGATGCCAGGAAACTTGGCATTTGGCGCCAAGTATGGTGTAACTTGACCTTAGAGGTGATGCATGGGATGGAAGGCACAAAATCATTATTGGGTGATACGTCTCCCTACCCAGCCCCGAGAGAGAGAGAGAGAGAGAGAGAGTGTGTGTGTCTATGTGTGAGAGTGAGTCGACAAAGTCACGTGTCTGCTTTTAGCCTCTCATGACAATGAAGCCTACATCTTTTGACACCTCCAGAGCCCCGGAGAGTGCCTCGGGCCAGCTAGATCAGTAGCACTAGCCCATAGACTAGGAATATTGACAATTCAACATGAAACCAAATAGGAAACTCTATCGAGGGCATCTATATAAGTGCCTCTACCATTACCTCGCCTCATGCTGCTGTACAAGAACAATCAGAAGCCACCCGCGGCTGATTTACGTATCCCCTTGCATCACCACCCCCTTCCCCATAAATCACCCTCTACATAGTCAGACATCTCTCCACCTTGTCAACATTGCTCTCCGGCTAGGGATCTAGCCATCAATGAAGCCTCTGCGCCTCAGATCGGAGATATGATGACGGTCACAACTGACATGGACCCATAAGGTATTCATTCCGTTCTTACGGTTTGATAACCCTCCTTTCTTGTCCATCTGCTCGCCCGATGGTATCATCTTGCCATAATGCTCACCCTTGCGGCGGTTCTCGTAGGTGCAAAGGTCGTAGGCTTGCTCATCTTGACTCCATGTCCTCTTACACATTGTGGCGCAGTCTGTAACAGTTTCCCGAGAGTACTCTTTGTCTTCGACATACCAGTGCCATGATTCGTTGTCGGTCCAGAGGTAACCGGGGCTCATACAGACACGGCGGCCGTCTTCGAAATTCTCACACCGACCGTACTTTCTGTTTTCAGTCATTGCATTGGCAATAAGGCTGGTTGTCTCAACCTTGGGGATATAGTGGCAGGTACCGTTGTCGCAGCGCTCGCCGAGGGTGTTCTTGTTGGTATCATCTTGGCGGCGAGTTGAATATCTGACCCAGTAGTTGTAGTCGCGGTCGTACTTTGAGCTTGTGAAATTGACGGTGTAGACCAAGCCAACGTAGTCCGCGTTTGCGCACCAGCAGCGTGTCTCGCTCAAGGAGTCTCCCAGAGCCGAGGCGAATAGCAGAGAGGCCGCGCAGGCGAGGGTGGCTTTGGCAGATCGCATAACTGCTGCAATTGCTCTGGTGCAGTGTGCACAGTGTTTGATGACAACTATGCTCGAAGGTCGAGTACAGCCGATACTGGAGTGGGCATCTTGATTCTTTTATAGTGCATCGTGGCTGACAAAGACGCTCAGACGATTGGGCAACCACGACAGGAGTATAAGGTTTGTTGTGGATGAGGCGACTCAAAGCATAAATGATGTTCCTGATTCACGTTCAAAGTTTGAAGGTAGCCCGTAGATCGCATTTAACAAGGTGAAGTATCAAATCTTTCACTGACCTCGCTGAACTCCCCTACATCTCAAACCCAATGTCCGCCCTCCGATCGTCCACCAACCTCGCATACTCCAGCAGCAGCCTGAAGAAGTACGCCTCCAAGTCGACATTCCTGAGCACTTTGCCCGCCCACTCCTTACTCTCGATTGCCATGTTCTCCGCCATCGCTTGTCCCTCCTTCTCTTCAGCAACATACCTGACCGCCTCCAGATACTCATTCCCCTTCAAGCTCAGCGGCATATAGTGTACCCACGGCCGCAGCCACGCGTCGTGCCACTCCCTGAACAGTGCCATCTTGTACACGTTACTGCAGCTCTTGAGCATTGCGTAGAAGCGTCCACTGAAAGCATTCCCATCAATGTCGAGCAGAAACTTGTAGCTCCACGCATCTTGGCTGTTGACTGGCTTGGCAATCTCAAAGAACTTGCGCTGCTCGTCGCAGTCGGCCGGGTCGCACTGGCCTGCACCAGTGAAATGTATGTCCATGAGCTTCGAGTACTTGTCGCGAGGAGTCTCCTGCACCAGCCATGGTCTGGCAACCTCATCATCGCGCTGCTCTTGCGACATGATGTTAAACAAGTTGGGTTTGCTGGCTTTGTCGACAAACTGTTGTCGATGATGATAACGCCATCCACCATTGCGAGAGAAGCCACCAGTGGTCGTGCCGCGCCACCATAGTGATGTCTGCTTCTTCGTCCATGCCATGTCCGCCTTCTCATCATACTGCGGCAAGTGGGTCTTGCGTGGTTGATCCGTCACTGTCTTGCCGTAGTAGTACCACGGTGATGGGTAAAGGATGTCTTGATAAGAAGAGACTTTGCTCTGTGAGAAGATGGGAATGAGCTCGTGGGAGAGTTTGTATGCGTTTGGACGGTCGAAGAAACCGTGGGAATGTCTCAGGGAGGGTGATTGACAAATATCTGTGAAAGCCGTCATGTTGTAGATGAAACCGAGATCACTAAAACTGTACGCAGGGGAGTTGTCCGTGACTCCATCGCTCATGTTGCGAGCTGGAGAATCTGGTGGACATGACAGCCGTGATGGGACCCACGTCGCTTGATGCGCATACTCGTTGAAGCGCGTGGTCTTGTATTCTGGAAACTTCAAACCATCTCCCATGTCTCTTGGCCGCTGCGGCGAGAACGTATTGAATGGATCTTTCTTGCGAAATGCGGCTGGCATATTCTTCTGTTCCGCAATCTCCAACAGTTGAGCTAGCTCTCCATGCGGGACCACCACTCTAGGCTCGTCATGAACGTTGAATGCCAGGTCGACATCTGGAAGCAGGTGTATGAAGCTACCCATCATGTCTGCAGTCATATCTCTTTGCCAATCTGGCCCTCCCACATTCTTCACAATCTTTCCATCACGAATCACAATAGCGATGAGAGCATTATCTCCCGTATAACCCAATGCCTCGCGTACTCTTTCCCTTATTGCCAGCGGCTTCATTCCCCAGAATGGCTTCAGGGCATCGTGAATATTGTCGTACTCATCTGTGAACTGCACATCGTTCTCTGTAGCAAACTCATACCACTTGTCAAAGTTTGGCGGCGGAGGTATCTTGTACCGCCTGCGGTATTCTTGGACAGCTGCGTGCAAGGATCTCGACTGTTTCGACTTGAGCGTGTCAAACTCCTTCCTGGCCGCTTTCGACAGCTGCTCTATTGGGTGAATGTTTCTGTCTTCTACAATGGTTGTCCGCTGTGCTTTTACTCCGTTCCACATTGATATTGGCGGTCCTGTATGAGCTGTTTCCTTGGGCACAAGAGCCATAATCAACAATGTGACCACACCAGCCACCAACATAAACCCAAGCAGTCGGAAGCGCCATCTCATGCCAGAAGGAACATCCTCGGTCGGCGCAAATTTGTCCTTGTAACTGCCGTCTCTTTCTCGATATGCCGGGGCATAGTGCTGTGGTAGACTGTCATTGGACCGCGGCGCGAGCGGTCGCACTGGCTTCGATTCGGAGCCTGACCGCACCCGCTGGTATGTATATGGCGAGGAGGACGGATGTTGGTTCTCCAGCTTGGCGGTCGAAGAGGAGTAGCTGGGGGAGCAGGAGAGGTGTATGAAGCACTTTGGTCCGGTGCGGGCACTTTGGTGCAGCAGTTCTTGGCAATTCGTACTGTCGACAGGAGATATGTACGTGAATTGGCAGAACGTATGAGGTGACCTTATGCCTTCAATGTTGCTGACGGATTCTGGATGCAAGATGGCATGTGATCGACGCATGACGATCGCAACATCTAGCGCGTCTCTAAAACAAGGCTGAAACAACACGTCATCTGGGGAGTTATCAGAAGCTATCTTTGGCCGAAACCGACATCTGTACCACTAGTCTGAGGACATTAGAGAATCTGATCACTTGTCACAATCATGTATGTCCAAATACTGATACCCTTTGAAAAGCCTAACCATGATCAGGTCCGGACGCCAGCTGACAGCTGCCGAGGTCGAAGCACATCCCGAGTACCCACACATATAGTACGCCTCATGCTTGTCCGGTCTTGTTCGAGGTATTGAAGCTTTGCTAGCTGGACACTCGAGCCAACGAAACGAGGAAAGCTCGCTGTCGCCAAGGATCGTGGCGGGCCTATCAATATTGTGTATGAAGTGCACGGCCATGGTATGTTTGCTGCTTTGACTAGACCTGCCCACACACGGGAAGTACGCTGACATGTTACTACAGGACCAAACAAATTGATCGTAGGTGGCGAAACGCCATGAGCTTCACAATATAGCATACTGATTGCATATTCCAGCTTATCATGGGACTTGGAGGCCTCAAGGTATACCCTTCACCACTGTGGTCTCACGACATTCTTTTGCTAAACTTTATTCAGACACTATGGCAACGACAAACGAAAGACTTTGGCCACACTCGTGCCTCCGAGTACAGCGTGCTCATCCTCGACAATCGAGGCGTTGGAGAATCCGATAAACCAATGATGCGCTACTCGACCTCGGAGATGGCGAAAGACGTGATCGAGATCATCGATGAGCTTGGCTGGACTGCCGAGCGCGAACTCAACATTGTGGGAATCAGCATGGGCGGCATGATTGCACAAGAAATAGTTCGTCTTCCACCCACCCTCTGCTCTTCCACCATCTGCTTTACCTGTCGCAGACTTGTCATCCGACACCCTTCAATCCCTGCTGACGCAAACTCCGACAACCAGGCCTACTCAGTCCCCACACGCCTCAACTCTCTCACCCTCCTGTCCACCGCCGCCCGCCTCATCAACAGTAAGCCATACACAGGCTCTACATACCCAGCCCTGCCACATCACCCATCACCCAAGTCCCAACACCCTTCCTTCGCCCTGCCTTACTAACCTTCCCTCCGCAACTTCACAGCCATCGGCTTCATCGAAAACCTCCGCAACCGCATAAACATGTTCATCCCCAAATCCCTCGACGTGCAAATAACCTATGCCAAGGCGCTCCTCTACTCCTCCTCCTTCATCTCCGCCCCCGACGATGCCGAATACGTCGTCCAACCCTTTCCCACTGGTGGCGATAGATTCGCGGCTGGAGAAATTGCAAAGAGGAAAGATCCGAGCCAGTTTACGCGGACGGGTATGTTGTGCTTCAATCAAGCTTCAGTCTCAAGGAAAGTGGTTGCGGGTGTGTCGATACGCTGCTGATGGAACTTGATCTAGGATTCATGGCACAAGCACTAGCAGCAGGCTGGCACCACAAATCCCCTGCACAACTCCTTGAAACCGCGGAAAAGGTGGGACGAAGGCGGATTCTGGTGGTGCACGGGACGGGGGATCGCATGATCACGGTGCCGCATGGGAGGACGCTTGTGGAGGAGTTGAATGCGGGAGGTGGCGGGGAGGATGTGGTGAAGGGAGTGATCATCGAGGGACAGGGACATGTTATTACGGTGGAGAAGAGGGAGGAGATGAGGGTGTTATTGGAGGAGGTGGTGAGGAGGGGGAGGGAGATGAATGGGAGGAGCTGAGTCGGTGAACAGAGGGAAGCTGAGTCGGCAAGTTTCGTGCTTCTCAGCTCTTTGAAAGTTGTCACGCTTTTGTCGATGTCCAAGCTGAACGAGCCAGGTCGGAAGATCAGCGCACTGCAACGGGTTCCCAGGCGCTCCGGGACGATGAACCACGTCTGTTTAACATTACACTTTGTTGGCAACCATTCAATGTCACAAGATGCTACGATTCGTCAGTGGAATGTGCCGTGGAAATATTCACATCTTTTGTGGTGGAACAGCTGTCCGTCATGAGGTTCGTCGAGCCTCTGCTCGTCAATCAATGCGTGTTTCTAGTCGAGCAGATCAGCCTGGGTATCAGTACACATCACAGCTCGTTCTGCAGTAGACGCTGCCGAACCTGGTCCCACCATCCCATCTTGTCTGTTCTAGCGCCCCTGATAACCGATACTGTTCCCCCTGGGTGGACAGGAACAGGAAATGACTCCAACGCCAGTACCCACTGCTCAATCCCAAGTCGTCCATTGCCTGTCATCAGTCTCATCATCCGCATACATGTCCACGATGTTCGCCACGCCATCGCCCCGCCTCTTCTCTTCCAGCAGCTCTCCTAAATTGAGTCTCGTGCTGTAGCGGATATTCCGCGTCTCCGCAGTCTCCCTCCAATAGCCGCCACCGCCCGACTCGTGCATGTTGCTGTCACCTCTGCCATCGCCTGAGTTTTTGAACTGCGAGAAGAGTGAAGGACTTGTGGCTATGCAAAGACGGGAACCGCCACCGAATTTGTTGGTGCAGGCGTCGCGAATGCCAAAGTCGATGGGCCCAGCGGGTTGGTAGGCGTAGAAAGAGTGGAGGAGATGTCGGGCGCCTTGTTGGGAGATGGCGTAGGCTTGGGTGCCGACGCCTTCGATTGCTGGTTGCGAGTGGAAATTAGTGAATGCGACAGAGAGGTGACGAAAGGTAGACGTACCAGGATGATAGAGCCGCGTATGATCTGGTCGTGTGGCAAGGTCGATGTTCCAGACTGAGTCGTCAAGGGAGTCTATGGTGCGTGAGTAAGCTCATCAACTGATGTGGACTGCAAAACGTACACTGCTGAGAATATTGCACCACTGTAGGGTCATCATGCTGCACGACAAAGTCGCGGTATTTCGTCTCAAGACTCCGGTCGTCGTCGTGGGCACAGCGCATGCCAATATGTCCGAGCCAGAGTACATCCCACGACGAGCCATATGGCGAGTCGTTCTGGTGCGACGGCTGCTCGTCTATAATGTCCTCAAAGTGAATCGTGGTCCCCTCGGAAGTGTGATTCACCTCCATCAAACGTTGTTGGTCAGCAAGCTTGTTGAGCTCCCTGGAAGCCTTTGCAAAGTCAAGTAGCTGGTCCCGGATCCTGATGTCCCAGTCGGCATCGTCCTCCATGATCAGAGCGGATCCAATGTTGTTCTCGACCATGCTGCAGGTTGTGAGTTCGTTATTATATATGACAACACCCGGACATTCTTACTGCTGATAGATGGCTATTGTTGTCAACAGCAAGCCACGCGGACCAGGTTCCATTTGATCTGCGCCTCGAGGCAATCCTGCATCTGGTACGGAGTCTCGATCGACCGGCTTGAAGAAGTCAAACTTCATGTCCAGTGCGATTTCAGCTAGAGTGAGAGTGGCTTTCTCATCAGGTCTGGACGGCATATTAACCACGTATATCTTCTCAAACTGTTGGGTGTCAGTCAAGATCAACTACTCTGAGATTGCTTGCGCATTGCGTACACCAAGTGTGTGATTGTCAATGGAGCCTCTGCTGCTCAACGTTGATTCATTCGTGAAGTGAGTTGGAACTGGCAGCGTTCCAGTGTAAAGCAGCATCAATGCGCCGAATCCGAGAACAGCACCGGTGATGACTTTCCCACTCGAATGCCATGGTCGACGTTTGTCTTCGTCTTTTGTGTAGAGCGGCATTTTTGCTGCGAAAGTGTCAGCACCTAGTTAGTCCGGTGTTATGCTTCGTCGCAACTGGTGTCGTTCCAGCTGTTTTGTTGGAAGGGAACGTACTGAGAGGTCCGTTGTACATGATACTGCGCTTGTGCCAGTAAGAGCGAAAAGGATCGCCGCCGCGCCGTCAATTGTCAAGCGAAAAAACTGCATTCACAAGATAAAGCAGAATGGTTGGATCGGGGCTGGGGGATGATGAGATTGAAAGGAAGAAGATGGTAGGAAAACGGGAGGGAGAGAGCGAAGGCAGGAGCAGAGGGTGAGAGCGACAGGAATAAAAGATGATGTTATCACTATCTTAAGAGCAAGAGGCAGGTACGACGTTGCCATGAAGCGAGATTGCACTACACTTCCTTTGTCGGTAAATCGAGTAAATTGAGAGACTTGGCATGGCTCTGCTACTAAGTTGAGAGTCGAGAGATTGTCAGACGAAACAGGATGTAAGCAGTAAGCCTGGCGAGGCTTGTCCTTGTCTTTGAGCTGCATTTAGTCCTGCCAAGCTCAGCCGAGCTGAGCACAAAAAGTCGCGTCCGTGTTTCCTCTGAGCTATTTGTGGGATGCTGATGCTGATGCTGATGATGTAACAAGGTCACTATTGCCCAAGGGCTGAGTGGCTGTCACCTTATCTTAGTATAGATCAGGAAAAGATGTGTGATGACAGACTGCCTCGACGAGTTGAAAGGACGTTCTTGTCAAGATTGATCATCTTGGCTCGAGCTCAGCAGCTCGAGCTCAGCGCCCTGCGACTCCTTGCCAGCCCGCAAGGTATTCAGCACACCCCTTTTTGACATTACCTCACCTCACGTGACCTGAAATGCCTTGGATGCGATCGTGCGGGGTCGGAGTCGGTAGTCATCCTGGAGGGCGGAGAAGCCTGGGGGGGACCTCTTCTTTGCTTGATGTTACACACTTCCTACTACTCAAAACCCACGCCGCAGCTTCGAATCAGTCCCATTGTTTCATATCCTACACTTGACCTTTTGACCATCAGCCGCTCTCCTTCGCACCACATACAGTACCTTCCTTGCTTTCTCATCCTTCAAAACAGCCCCGCATTATGATCTCAGGTCTCGCTCACGTTAACCTCACCGTGCCTCCGGGCACCCTGCCTCAAGCTGAGGTCTTCTACGGTGATACCCTCGGATTGACCTCCCGCCCAGTGCCAGCTCACATGGCTGGCAAACTAGCTTGGTTCGACATTGGCGACTCAGGCCAGCAAGTGCACATCGCCCACTGTAACGCAGGCACAGTCAATGAACCCCAAGCACAACGACATCCATGCTTCAAGATTGAGAGTCCCGAGGCGTTGGAGAAGCTGATGGGTAGGGTATTGAAGCATTACAAGGAGGGCGGGGATGCTGCACCCAAAGAGGCGGAGAGTGATATGATCACTCATACTGGTACGTTCTATGTTCAGCTCTGATCTCACTTTCTAGCTGATAGCTTCGATGCAGGACCCAACGGTAAAGCCTTCCCGCAGCGCTTCTTTGCACGAGATTACGCTGGCAACCGGCTCGAGTTCTCGCTCTAGGCCTGCACGTCCAGTTTTGTCCATGGACGTTGCAACGATCTAGCTCCACGACTTTGACCGGAATCCTGACCAGTATGACTTCATGAGCGATGCTCTTTTTTGCAATTGCGTTTCGTGTTGGTATTTCTTGCGCGCTCATGTGGGAAACCACGATTGATTTTGGTGATCAAGCACTCAGGATGCTCCAATTCGGAGGGATACCGATGCCAGTCGTCTGAAGAACTGTGCCGAATTTCGACCTTCGACTTCTCCATCAGCCGGGCTTAGCATGCAGAGTAAGGACGTGGAGTATGACAAGTCCATGACTATCAGGCATGGCGTCGTGGCTTCAGAAAACCTGCAGATTGATTTGGAGATTGGCCACCCATACATTGTCATACGATACGCGGTCATATTTGGCTGACGATGATATTCATATCAGAAATCAAATAATCTAATTCCCGAAAGGCTTGTCCCCTTTCATCATTTTCGCCTTCACCTTCATATCTTTGGCAGTACCGATTATCATCACTTCGAGCGGCTCGACTCCGTGTGTTTGCAGGGCTATTGTCTGTTGTACATCGAGCGGGACGGCGTGGGCTTCCCTGACGACCTCAACCTGCCCATTTGCCGTGACGTCCTCGGGTCTGGACATGTTGTAGTAGACTTCGCTCTATTCCGTCAAAACGCGTGGTCCCACAGACGTCCCCGTAGGCATCAACAAGTGGTCAACATAAGCGCATGTAGTAGAGAAGATGGTTGGGTTCAGTACTCGTCGTACTGCACGAGACCTCGCCCTCCTAGCAGATGCTTGACAGGTAGCAAGAGAGCGCAATCCAGTCGCATCGAACTAAATTACAGCACCTCATCCAGCTGCATATTCACACAATCATTCCCCAGATCCCACGCATCATACACCTTCGTCATAACGACATTGACATTCATCCACTATACCGGTCTGTCCGTCGGTTTATAGGTCCCATGACTATGCCCTATCCTACACGGCCACGCCCGCGGGCCCCTTGATCAGTGACGTGCGCCTATCCACTGTTAATTGAGCTTCGCCATTCAAGATGACAAACATCTCCTCGCATTGACTGTGAAAGTGCTGACCGATACCGCGAGCCGTGGACACATTGAAAATCGATCCTGTTGAGAACGGCACGAAGATCACGCTGTAGGGCGGTGTTAAGAGAATCTGGACGTGCTCTCGCACGGTCTAGCGAATTCGTTGGGTAATGTTCGAATTTCGACGAAACGCCAAATGACTTTTGGTTGATTTGCTCCTGTCACTGAAGGTCGAGTCTGAGCCGTGTGGATTCAAGAGAGGAGATCGAGCCCGAGGGTCATTGGAATGGTGAACATGTTTCTGTCAGCATTCCTCGCTGGCCACTCTCCCTCCAATGTAGATATATCCAAACTATCCCACCACCGATCATTACTCCAAGAGAAGTCCCTCATCACATCTCCATTACAAACCCGAGCTTCTGGTAAAGTCGTTTAGAACCAGCATTCCATGCCACATACTCCAGTCCGATCCTATGCAAGCCCGCGCGACAAAATTCGCACCTTATTGATGCCGGTGTTGGAGCGTCGATGAATAGCAGAGTACAGATAGAGACGAGATAGCGTTTAATAGCCGGTTAAGACTGGCGGCGCGCTCGTCTGCGCTAGGCTATTTGGCAGACAGATGGTTACGCTGAGTAGGTAGCCCTTGGCGAGCGGTCTTCGATGTCAGCACGAGACGGTGGCTAGAAAATGCGATTAGTATCGATGACCAGTGCATGGTTCTGGGATGTAAACACACTCGAGTAGTCCTGGATTCATTGCCATCTCTGCTGCTTAGAGTCCAACGCAAGATCGAGGAGGAATGGGACATCCTCCTTTAAGTCCACTGCTCTGTAGACGAGTCGCGCGGCACCGATTCGGCGAGTCTCGTGGCGTAGCACCTATATCTCTTTATTTGCAAAGATACATTAGACTCGCACAGCTGCAAAGTTGTTATGATATATGTGATGCCAAGGTACTTAGCTTAGGCAGCAATTACAGTAGAGTTTGAGTGATACATGAAGGCGAAGGTGTACAGCCTCGTACCGCAGGCGGTGGGAGGATGAAAATGAATTCCCAGTCACTCTGTCTCGTCTTCAGTGCACAACTGGCACAGCCGTCTCGTCATAGTAGTGTCATCCGAAGAGCCATCAGTTCCTGCTCCATCTACCACCCAGGCGACTTCACTGCGAGCAGTACTGGCTTTTCTCTTAGCCGCCGGCTGCTTGCCACAAGGATGCTACAGTCGCTCTAGTCTCTACCATCGCTGACATCATCCTCACAAGTGCTATTCTCAGCTTGGAGGAGCAAAGATAGCTCGACAAGTTTTGATTATGTCCAACCTTACCACGCAATTGATTTCTTCCACTTGAATAGCAAGCCCCAGCCACCAAAGACAGTACTCTGTCCCGTGAAGAGTATCAACTTACCATATGTCGAGTCATAGCTCGATGAATTTGTCATGCCGACACCACCGTCTTTCAGCAGTGGCACGCCGACAAGCCCATCGACCACGTAGTCAATGCCACGAGCACCATTGAGCAAGCCATACACCATGCTCGATTCTACTGCCTCGTTGTTCGCCGCAGCTTCTTGATCCAGATCGTTCGAAACACTTCCCCACGTGGCGCTGTACCCGGCAGCAAAGAAACTGAAGGTGATGGAGAAAACCTGAGCAAAGCAGAGCTCCCTTTTTCAGTCAAACCAACATCGTGAAGGCTGACAGGCTGGTAGCCGTGGCTGAGATGGCTGTAGTTAATTGTTGCAGCTGGCATTGCAAAGCGCTCGTTGTCCGTCAAGTAGCGGAAGAATGTAGAGGAAGCTATACCAGGCAGATTGAACAGCGCAAGTAGCAGAGTGGTCGAGCCTTGCGAGAGTATCATTACCTCGCTGGCGTATTGTGCGAGATATGTTTGAGGGAAACCGTATTCACAGCTTTGTAGAATGATGGCATCACCACAGACGTAAATAGTTTGGGTGTCTGAGGAAATACCATGGAATAGTGCATGGTCGTTGCATTACTGTAGAGACAGTGGCTGGGTGAGTCGGGATGAGCCAGATAGCCAGAACACCACTCAGAGCCACGACACCAGCCCAGATCTGCATCGTGATGGGGAAGTCGTGCTGGTTCAGAAGGGCTCGTACCAGGAATAGGCAGACAGATCCAACTATGTTCATGCAAGGAAACGTGACAGCGTAAGTAACAGCTCTGTTGCTGCTATTCCACCATTCACCTAGAGAAAGTGTCATTGGACTGTAGGTCAGTGCGTATCCCAGAGCGGCGAGGACTCCCTGCGATATTACAAGGTGCCAAGCTCTCGTGCTGGATGACGACAGAACGAAGCTAGAGCTAACTGATACTACGCCGCACGCAGCTGCTGCTTGTCGTCTGTGAGGCCAGCGACTCGTGAATAGAGCGAACAGGAACGGCATCGATAGGTACAGTTCTGGGTAGTACCAATGATACCAGTAAGTGACTGACTTCCATGCAGTGTCCACTTAGTTGCGAAGAACTCTTGGAACACACCGTATGTCATAGCAAAACCTGCTATGATCAGTGGGCCTACTTGACAGATCTGTCATCAGTGCTTATCCCCCATATTGGCAGTTGCACAAGACCCGAGCTAACGAGCACACTCACCTTCTTCCTATAGGAGTCGGCTCGTGCAACTTCCAACGTTCGAGAAGCAGCTTCTTCTTCATCAACCTCAGAGGCGCCCGTGTCGAGACGGGTTGGAGATTGTCGCTCATGGAGCTCAATGACATCTGCACGAGTGATTATTCCGAAGCTGCAGGTGGCCTTCAGATAAAGTATTGTTGAGCTCAATATTTCAATACTCTGAGCACTGAGCATTGTTCACCCGAACAGGTGATACAGTAGCTAAAGACAGTAATTTAAATCTATTAAGATACTAAAACAGCCTTTACCTCGCTATAGGCGGCTTAGGGTATAGCTTCAAGTTCCTTCCTATACTGGGACTACGTATTATAGATACTTTCTATATATAGTAGCACCGTCTAACCTATTACTATAGATAAACTTAAAACTAACTAAAGAATTCTATTTAATATAAGAAGAGTAGGTAGAATGACTATAACTTACTTACTTTTATTAAACTAGTTCTAAATCTTTATATTAGAGACTATCTATTAAGTAGATAGTTATAGCTAAATAATATAGCTTTAGTCTAATTAAACCTTCTAAAGAGTTAAATTGGGTTAGATTTCGCTCGTAGTAAACCTAACCCAGAGTTAGGCTAGGCTAGCCTAGGCCTGGCCCGGGCGGGGTAAGGATCCCTAATAGATTTCCCTATCGCTTAGATTAGGCTAAATGTTATAGGACGACATGGTCTAATCATGATACGCGCCTCCCGTATTAGGAAGCACATGATAGGCTAGGAACAGAAGGTTGAACCGTAGGTTCAACCTTATCTATTGCCGCCGCTATTAATAACGTAGCTCTTCAAGCTACGTCCTCGTCATATAGCCTAACCTATACTGATAGATAAGACCTCTATAGCTGACTGAATCTAAATCATTTCCCTGTATTCATGCTAACTACCTACCGCTGCGAGACCGACCATAATATTATATAGCTTCTACCTTTAGTATAACTACGTTCGAAATAGCTATCCGCCCGAAACCCCCCTTAGGACTAACTCCCCTAACGAACTCGCCGAACACGTTACTTAGTTCCGCGATAACTAGCTCGTCTACCTTCGTAACCTAACTAGATACATCGCTGAAGTTAAAGAGAAACTTATACTTTAATAGGAAAAGATCGAATAGATCTAGAACTAAGTTACCGCTGTAAATAGGGTTATCGAATTTTAGAAGAAACTCTATAAGGAGAAGGAAGAGGAATAGACTTAAAAAGTTATTAAACTTAAGATCTAGAAGGAGAAGGCTCTTCTTACTACTATACCTACGGTTATTACTCCCGAAACGACCCCCGAACCTAGACGCACCGCTAAGAATCCTATAGATACTATAGAGAGAAAGACTACGGTTATTACTACTACACCTCCCGAGTCTTCCTAACTTAGTGAAAGAATACCTGACCCCGAAAAGTTTAATAGAGATCGTAAAGACCTACGCCGCTTTACCTAATAGATCTATAGTAAGTTAACTACGAATATAGACCGCTTCGTAAGGGCTAATGATCGTTTAGCCTACGTTGCTAGCCGTCTTACTGGAACCGCTTATTCTCTGATTCTACCCAAGGTTAAATATAGAATATATTAATTCGTCGACTTTCCGTAGATGCTAGAATACTTAGAAAACGCTTTTAGTGATCCGGACCGTATTAAAAATACCTAGAATGATCTCTTCCGTCTACGTTAAAAGAATACGGATTTTAGCGTATTCTTTACCGAGTTTGAACGCCTCGCTCTTAAAGGCGAAATACTAGACTCCGTACTTATACCTCTCCTAAACTAATTAA
>Ga0058698_10000208_pt1 | contig 35127 bp, 31 predicted proteins | sample AgamicAsSfe_FD_67288 | JGI IMG/M metagenome (GOLD analysis project Ga0058698, IMG submission 67288) | Agave microbial communities from Guanajuato, Mexico - As.Sf.e | ecosystem: Host-associated > Plants > Phyllosphere > Phylloplane/Leaf | place: Guanajuato, Mexico | collected 2012-05-30
ACCTTTCGCTCTCTTTGCTGTACAGACATGTCCCGAGCAGCAGCGTCTGCACGTCTGGCTGAGCTTCGCGCTCTTCGCCAATCTGGAAGGAAACACGAGTATAAAGTTCAAGAAGCAGAGTCTCTCTACGACGAGGTAGACGAGGACGGATACAAGAACATTGTTAGAGGGCGACTGGACAGAGACGACTTCGTTGTTGGTGACTCAGGGGAAGGCTACGTGGACGACGGTCGCGAGGAATGGCAGAATGACAGACAACAGCAGTACGGGTCGGAGAGTGAGGATGAGCTCCCCGCCCGAAGTAAAGCTGGTTAGTGACAGACTACGCGACCATATGACGTGCAGGATCTGACAAAACTTCTAGCCAAGCGAAAACGGGAAGAAGATCGTGAGAAAGAGGAGAAGGTCAATCACAATATCAACAAGTACTTCTCAGCCAAGCCTGCTACAGCTGCGGCACCGAAGGTCAAGGTAAGGCACAATGTTCGCAAAAGAGAGTACCGGCCTGACCATGATCTCCAGCACACCAAGACTGCCGATGACAACGCGTTCCTCGAGGACCTCCTAGGCGAAGTGGGCAGCACTGTCTCCACTCGCAGGTTCACTGCCACGAAACCAGTCAAAACAGAATCTAGGCGGAAAACAAGGCTACTCTCCCCTCCACTACCTGACGCCCGAGAGAACCAAAACAGGAACAGAAGAGCACAACAGCCCGTGGCGGCACTGGATACGCCACCGGCGACACAATTCGAGGAGGATGATGATGCTGGATTACCTCAAATCAATGACGATGATATAATAATGAGCGATGCGGTCGCGCCATCTTCACCAGTGGCACGCGCAGTCGAACGAAAAGCGCAGACTGCTATCAAGATCGAAGAGGAAGACGACGACATGATGGAGGTAGCACAAGCGGTCGGTCATTCTGGAGTAGCACCAACAAGTGTGAACATTGCTGGTGCACGACCAGTTCCAAAGATCGTGAAGACAGAAGCACTGCCGACACCAGAGAGTTCGTCGCCTCCGAGACCAACACCAGAAGTGGACGCATCTTCATGGATTAATGTCACAAGCAAGCTCAATGTGCTCAACAGTCCAGCATCAGAAACTGTTACCATCGGGAAGCTGGCATCACACGATGCTCTAGAGGAAGATGGCAGCTTGCGCTTCTTCTGGTTCGACTATACCGAGATCAATGGGAGCTTGCTACTTTTTGGCAAAGTCAAGAATAAGAAGAACAACACATATGTCAGCTGTTTTGTGAAAGTCGACGGCATCTTGCGAAAGTTGTTCTTCCTTCCCAGAGAGGCGAGGCATCGACACGGACGTGACACAGACGAAGAAGTTGACATGGGAGATGTGTACAAAGAGGTGGATGGGATTATGTCAAAGATGCGGGTCAACATGCACAAGATCAAGCCAAGCACGCGAAAGTATGCTTTCGAGCTTGCCGGGATACCAAAAGAAGCTGAATACTTGAAGCTACTCTATCCCTACGACAAGCCAGCACTGGATATGGAACTTAAAGGCGAGACTTTCTCGCACGTCTTTGGCACAAACACTTCGCTCTTCGAGCAGTTCGTGCTCTGGAAGAACATCATGGGTCCGTGTTGGCTCAAAATTGAAGATGCTGACTTCAACTCTGTCACAAACGCATCGTGGTGCAAGCTCGAGCTACAAGTCCCTCAAGCTAAGACAATCTCAATCCTTGAGGACTCTGGCAACATGGACGCACCTCCCCTCACGATGATGAGTATCGCGTTTAGAACCACAATGAATGTCAAAGCGAACAAGCAGGAGATTTTAATTGCCAGCGCTCGCGTTTATCAGAACGTCTCGCTTTCGGATACCACACCACCAGAAAAGCTCCCTTGCAAGACAATCACTGTGATGCGACCTGTAGGTGATGGATATCCTCTACACTTCCGGACGGACCTCGAGAAACACATTGGAACAGTCCGATGTCAGAAGACCGAAAGAGAAGTCTTGAGCTTGTTCTTGGCAGAGCTTGAGCGGATCGATCCTGATGTGCTGATGGGCCATCGACTCGAAGATCTTGATTACAGTATATTGCTTAGCAGGATGCGCGAACTCAATACACCAGGCTGGCACAGGATTGGACGTTTGCGACGAAGTGCATGGCCCAAGACCTTTGGCAAGGGTGGTAATAACTTCTTCGCTGAAAGGCAGCTTATTGCCGGTCGCCTGATGTGTGACCTGGCGAACGACATGGGGAAGGTCAGTATCCTCTTGCTCGGCTTTGGTAGTCCGTGCTAACAATGTACAGTCTCTCATGACAAAGTGTCAGTCTTGGAGCTTGGCCGAGATGTGTGAGCTCGTCCTCGGTCCGGGCAATGTCAGGCGCGAGATTGACAATGAGCAAGCTTTGAAGACGTGGGCGACAACCCGTGACGGACTGATGAATTACCTGAAGCATTGTGAAGCAGATACTTACTACATTGCAGCGATCGCACTAAGAACTCAGATGCTACCGCTAACGAAGCAGTTGACAAATCTTGCTGGCAACTCTTGGGCGAGGACTCTGACTGGTACAAGAGCAGAGCGGAACGAGTACATTCTGCTTCATGAGTTCAACAGAGGCAAGTATATCTGTCCTGATAAAGTCCTGGGTAAAGGAAAACAAAAAGTCGAGGAAGAGCCTGTTGAAGGTGAAGAAGGCATTGACACCAAGAAGAAGGACAAATTCAAGGGTGGTCTCGTCTTTGAGCCCGAGAAGGGCCTGTACGACCGCTTTGTGCTTGTTATGGATTTCAACAGTTTGTATCCGAGTATCATTCAGGAGTATAATATCTGTTTCACAACCGTCGATCGTTCAGGAATTGTGAGTCATGGCAAATCATGACATCTTGCAACTGTACTGACTGTAAGACAGAACGAGGATGATGACAGGGCGCCAGAAGTCCCAGAACAGCAGGAACAGGGCGTACTGCCAAAGCTCATTTCAACTCTCGTCAAACGAAGACGAGAAGTCAAGCAATTGATGAAGGACAAAGCAGCCACCCCAGAACAGCTTGCCACCTGGGATATCAGGCAACTTGCCCTCAAATTGACAGCTAACTCTATGTACGGGTGCTTGGGTTACACGAGATCACGATTTTATGCACGACCACTTGCAGTGCTCACCACATACAAAGGTCGTGAGATCTTGCTGAGTACAAAGGAGCTGGCTCAATCGAATCAACTGCAAGTCATCTATGGTGACACCGACTCTGTCATGATCAACACGAATATGGATAATGTACAAGACGCCTTGAAAGTCGGTCAAGAGTTCAAGAAGGCTGTCAATGAGAGGTATAAACTGCTAGAAATCGACATAGACAACGTCTTCCGCCGACTTCTCTTGCATGCCAAGAAGAAGTATGCTGCAATCAACATGGTCGAGACGGACGGTAAATTCGTGGACAAACTTGAAGTGAAGGGTCTTGACATGAGGCGTCGTGAATACTGCGCGTTATCAAAAGAAACTTCGTCGAAGTTGTTGAACTTTCTGCTGTCCGGCGAAGAACCTGAAGTAGTCATTGAGAAGATCCATGACTACCTGCGGGAGCTGGCAACCAAGATGAGAGAATTTACTGTTCCAGTGCAAAAGTACACCATCTTCACTGTAAGTTCTCTGTTCACTGCCAGTGTTGGATGCTGCTAATACTCTTACAGCAACTGGGCAAGGACCCCTCTGCCTACCCGAATGGAAAGACAATGCCTGCTGTGCAGGTGGCGTTGCGCCTCATTGCGAAGGGCAAGCCAGTACGAGCCAAGGACGTCATGTCCTTCATCATAACTGGGGACTCTTCCAACTCCGGAGAGAATGCTGCTGCAAACGCCTTTCCACCAGAGGATGTTTTCAAGAACGACTCCGGTCTCAAGCCTGACATTGACTACTATCTACACAAGCAGATTCTGCCACCCGTGGAACGTCTGTGCGCTCCAATCAGTCTGACGAACGTTTCCCGCCTAGCTGAATGCCTTGGTCTCGACACAAGCAAATATCGTGTCTCTGGAGCCGGTGGTCGCAATGGTGGACAGGCTCAGGAAGAGCTCATACAGCCTCTCGACAGCCAGACACCGGATCACATCCGCTTCGCTACATGCACACCGCTCCGCTTCAGATGCCGCAACACGAGCTGCCAGAAGTTCTTGACCTTCCGCTCTTTTGGCGAATCAATGGCAGCCACCACTACTGACTCACCCGAGTCAAATACAAATGCCATTGTCACACACTCTGGCATATCTTGCCCGGCATGCAACACCGCAGTGCCGAATCTCACGATTGTTATGCAGCTCGAACACCAGATACGAAGCCTACTATCACGCTACTACGAAGGCTGGCTAGTCTGCGACGACCCGTCCTGTGGCAATCGCACGCGCCAGATGACCGTGTACGGCCACCGCTGTCTCGGCCCACGAGGTCTCGGAAGCGGTTGTCTTGGACGAATGAACTGGGAGATGGGTGAGAAGAATTTATGGAACCAGCTTGTCTTCTGGGAGCGGGCTTTCGACGTCGAGAAAGCAAAGGGAGCTGCACTGAGAATCAAGAGTGAGGGCGGCTCAGACGTCAAGGATAAGATGGCGGTGTTGGCTGAGGTCAACAGGGAGAGGTTTGGAACGTGTAAAGGAGTGGTGAAGTCGTACTTGGATAAGAGCGGGCGCCAGTGGGTGGATATGGGGTCTTTGTTTGGGTTTGTAAAGGCATAGCGTTTCGAGTTATTGAGTATCTGGGGATTGCATGTATAGTCAGGCGCATGGTATTCTCAGGCACCGGCAGATAGTCATGAAGATGTTGTGTTGATAAGGTATTACTGTGGATCTGTCCTCGGACTAGACAGCAGCACGTAACGCGCCTGTTCCTGATTCCTCGCGTTAGCACATGTGAAACGGGAGTTGATCCAAAATAATTTCTAAAAGTTGTAGCAGGGTCCTCAAGTGTTTCAGTTGAGTATTGGATACCGTAGGCAGCATCCATTCAGCAGCATCGCCACCATACTGACTTAGCAAAGCAGAGAGTAATGCGACGGGCCTTGGTAAGATAAGTTCCAGTTTCTAGCTACTTGCTCCCTTTTCTGACTATCCTTACAGCAATTGTGTATCAGGCCACGCATATTTCCTGCTCTTCGAACAAATTTCACACTCATTCCCACATATGCATCCATACCTATCTCAGCAATGAGTAAGGGAAAGAAGTTTTTCCATCAAGCAAAGCCCGCCAAGCAAGAAGTCACGGCCGAAAGAGCGCCGGATGGTGGTAGGGATACAAGCAGACAGCAAAGCACAAGACAAGATCGTCCTCGAGCAAGATCACCGAGAGCGACAAGTCCAGGCCGATCGTTCGGGGGACGGCAGCAGGGCAACAAGAGGAGGAGGGATGACGAGCGCGACTATAACAGCAATCCGTCCAAAAGAGTGAGGGCGACAGAAGACGAGACGATCATGGACGAGAACCACATCATAAACACACTGGAATACCCGGAGAGGAACCAGTATCCCCATGCTCCACAAGGTATCTTTGGCAATGCCTATAACCTGGTCAACCTGCTCCACAATGCGAATGGTGGCTCATTAAAATTTCGCCAGGAGTATGCCACGCTCAAAGGTTATCGAAGAGGCGCTCTGTTCACATGTACGTTGAAGGCAGAACTGCCGAGCGGCGAGTCTGTTAGTGTAGAGGGTCAGGGCTGGACTAAGCGCGACTCAACGAGGGCAGCCTATGTAATGTTCGTTGTCAAGATACATGAGCTAGGTGTGATGAACGATATCTGGCCGGCGCCAATCAAGAGACTCGACAAGGACACATTAGCAGACGAAAAGGATGCCAAGGTGGATATCTACAACTACTCTGCACGATTCGGCCTTGTCCCGGAATTCACCAGTCGCAAAGTGACGAAACCTGGGAGAAGTGGCAAGATCGTGGTCGAAGTGACGGTCGAATTACAGGAGCAAAATATCAAGGCGACAGCACGCGGTCTGGATATGCGCGATGCGGAAATTGCAGCGTCTTTGAAGTTCAAGGAACAAGCTGAAGCATACCACGCAGAGCACGGAGAAGAATCAATCAGTGTTCGTGATTCTTCAGCATTGAACGTGAGCAATGCGAAGAGCTTCTTCTCATTCTACAAGCTGCAAAATAGGAACGCGACATTTGAGGCGGTGGTAGAGCCCACGCAAGGCATCAAATCAGGCAGTCTTTTCAAGGGCGTCTTCATGGTGAATGGCGAAAGCCTAGGAACACCTGTTGTGATGCCAAGCAAGAAGCACACAGAAGATCTCGCGTGCCTTGTAGCCGCCGTTCATCTGACGAAGAAACAGCCGGACCTACTGAAAGACTTCCAGCAAGCATTGGCTGCTGGAAACGGTAACATTCTGGAATCGCTGAGGCCAATAAACATGGAAGTGGATGAAGATGCAGTGGCAATCATGCAGGAGACGTTGAGGGATGTTCGAAGATCTGGACTCCCGGACATCCGCGAAGAAGTGCAGGCAGATGAAGACGGGGCAACGAGACGGAATACCCGGGAGAGAAAGCGGTTGTCTGCGGAAGACATTGAAAAGCGAAGTCAAGTGCTGAAGAGCCGATACGAAGCTTTCATGACAAATCCAGAGACCTTGAAGTTACGCGAAATCAGAGATGCGCTCCCAATGACACAATATCGAGACCAGGTGTTGAAGCATGTCGGCGGTAATCTCTACAGTGTTGTCGTCGGTGCGACAGGTAGTGGAAAGACAACACAGGTACCTCAGATCTTGCTGGAGGACGCTATCGTAAACGACAAAGGAGCAGCATGCAACATTGTATGCACACAACCTCGACGTATTGCGGCGACTTCCGTGGCGCGACGTGTGGCCGATGAGCGGAACGAGAAGCTGCAAAATACTGTTGGGTATCAAGTACGATTCGACCCGAAGCTTCCAGTACCCGGCGGTAGCATTACATACTGTACAACAGGTATTTTACTACAACAACTACAGCATAATCCAGATGAGGTCTTTGATACTGTCTCTCACATTGTCATCGACGAAGTCCACGAACGCGACATCTTGATCGATTTCCTCATGGTCATTCTCAAGAACACTATCAACACCAGATTGCGCGCCGGAAAGTTCGTGCCGCAAGTCGTGCTGATGAGTGCAACGATTGATTCCGAGCTATTCGCAAAGTACTTCCAGCGAAAGGACGTCACAACTGGCAAGATTCTGCCTTGTCCGTCACTGAGTGTGCCTGGAAGGACTTTCCCTGTTAAGGAGAAGTACTACGAAACTATTTTAGATGAGATCAAGAGTCAACATGGCGAAGCTGCATTGAAGTCTCTACGTAACGACGAAAAGACTCGCGACTTCATGACTGTGGAGTCCAGTTTCAAGGGTTCGGCTCCTGTCAGCACTGCCGAGAACGGTGAAGAAGCGGAGGCAACCATCGACTGGAAGCGTGAGCGTACTGTTAACGCAGATGGCGAGACTGTCGTAAACGAGCTAGAGGACTCTCTCGTGCCTATAGCACTTATTGCTACGACAGTGGCACATATTGCGAAAACCAGCACCGAAGGCGCCATACTTGTCTTCTTGCCAGGTTACGATGAGATCAAGAAGGTCAGAGAGCTTCTCGAGACTACCAGGCCACTTGGCGTGGATTTCAGAAATGCAGAGGCATTCAAGGTTTCGATGTTGCACTCTACAGTGCCAGCGGCCGAACAGGCGGAAGTCTTCGAACCTGTTCCTGCAGGTTGTCGTAAAGTTATCTTGTCCACCAACATTGCCGAAACCTCCGTCACTATTCCAGATATCCAGTATGTCGTTGACACGGGAAAGCTGCGTGAAAAGCGCTACGATCAAGTGCGGCGTATCACGAAGTTGCAATGTACCTGGATCTCCAAGTCCAATGCAAAGCAAAGAGCAGGTCGTGCAGGTCGTGTACAAAATGGAAACTACTACGCCTTGTATTGCAAGGCTCGCTTCCAGTCGTTACGCGCCATCGGTCTCCCTGAAATGCTCCGCTCGGACTTGCAGGAGATCTGTCTCGATATCAAGGCGCAGGCCTTCAAGTCACCTATCCGCGACTTTCTGGCGCAGGCCATCGAGCCACCAGCACCAGCTGCTGTAGATGCATCTGTGATGAACCTCATTGCTTTACAGGCACTCACAGAAGAAGAGAAACTCACTGCTCTTGGTCGACTACTCGCATCAATGCCTGTGCATCCATCACTCGGCAAGATGATCATCCTCGGCATCATCTTCCGCTGTCTCGACCCCATGATAATCCTCGGAGCCGCCATCAACGAGCGCTCGCCCTTTGTCTCACCCATGGAGAAGCGCCGTGAAGCTCAAGCTCAACATGCAAAGTTCCTCGAAGGTAGCAACAGCGACCACTTTGCTGTCATCAACGCCATCCGCACAGTGCGCGACCTTGTCCAGACCAAAGGCGAGTACGCATCTCGTGGCTTCGCCAACGAACGATTCATCCACACTGGCGCTTACCGCACCATTGAAAGCACGTCCCGCCAGATCGAGGAAGTCCTCATGGACAGCGGCGTCATTCCCAAGCTGACTTCCCGTGACCTGCGCTCCGGCGAGCTAGGCGGTGCTGAGTTGAACAGAAACTCCGGCAATACAACACTGATCAAAGCTCTCGCGCTGTCTGGTGTCCACCCCAACCTGGCCGTCGCGACGCGTGGCCCGCTCTTCCGCACGCCTGGCGAAAAGGCAGCCATGATACATCCGAGCTCGCTGAACCATCTGCGTGGCGCGGAGGGCAATTATCCTGTTGGCAGTCTGTTTTCATATGCCACGATGCAACGCAGCAACGATGGGAAAAACATCCACCTGCGAGACACGACGTCGAGCTCGCCGCTTATGGCGGCGCTGTTTGGTGGGCGACTCAGAGCGGAAGGTAATGTTATCAATATGGATGGGTGGCTGCCGTTTTACGTCAAGAGTACTGGAAGGATGCGGGATGTGGTCAAGACGATTATGGAGTTTCGGAAGGCGCTTGATCGGGTGAGTGTTCTACAATGTTTGATTGTGTGATGACATGATGAGCTAACACGAATCACAGGTTCTGACTGCAGCATACGCGGATCTTAAGCACGTCAAGGACAACATGAGTTCGAGTCGAGGTGGTGGCAGTGACAGAGGATATCTGGCCGACGACAAGACGAGAGAGCTATTCGCAGAGGGTTTGGTGGAGGTGCTTGACAGAGACACTGCGAGTGCGCCGCAGCCTATACCGAATGAAGGCCGTGGTGGAGGCGGAAGCTACGGAGGTGGTGGTTATGGGAGAGGAGGTGGCCGTGGTGGCAACGGGTACGTTGGAGGCAGGGACGGCGCTCGCGGCGGAGGACGAAGATACTGATACTACTGGAGTGATTGCATTGTCTCGGCGTTGGGAAGGTACTGGTAGACACTGTAGATATAGGGTAGATATGGGCAGGATTAGGTTGGGGCACTCTCCATTGGCTTTTCGGGCGTCCTGCTACGTGTGGTTTAGCTACACCTCCATCTTCTCCTCTTGTCTGACCGTCGCTGGTCCCTTCTATTGGTGATTTACCTTACCTTGAGACGGCACCCTTCAGCCTCCTACCTGGCTGTATCACGATACGCACCTTGTGCTATAAGATTGGTAGCAGGGGAGGTGGAGGAAGCGGATAGGTAGTAGAGGCAGTAGAAGGGAAGGCACTCTCTAGGAAGGAAGAGGGGAATATCGTGGCGGTGGGAGAGGAGGCGGGATCGAGGGATAGGGAATAGGCTAAGATAATAGCTGAAGTAGGCACCCTAAGGTGCTCGAAGGTATGACGGTACTCCTTATAGAGTAAGCAGGTGTTACTAGTATAGACGTATACAACTCTCTCGATATCACCTTCGTAGGTGGAACATAAGCCAGTATTAAGTGGATAAGAGGTGTGATTGCTTACGGCACTCCCTCCGTCCTGGTTTGACGTGACAATGCAAGCTTAAATCTGTTATAACTGCTCTAATAGGTGGCATGAAACTATATGGATTCCACGCAGCATTGTATCCTGCCTATCTACGGCAATCGTCACGACCCCAAACGAGACATGTTTGTAGGCAGGCTGTATACATGTTCGCAAGGTGTATAGAATGAATAGCAAGCACCAGGCAGCATTGGCTGATATTAAGCTGAGGTGACAGGGTACTCTCCCTGATATGTTCGTCCTAGATGCCATGGCCTGGACAACGAGGAATTGTGTATCATATTGATCAAAATATACTACCTTGACTGGGTACAGCGCTCGCCAGAGTACTCTTTTTGAAATAATTATAGCAGATACATTATAGACAGCGTCAAGGTTGAAGCTGTGTAGTATAGATTAGTTAAGCTTTTCCGCCCTGACTGGGTACGGTACGGCACTAGGCAGACTCGTTTAAAGCTTGATGCCAATATTCAAGGTAGAATTGTATTATGCTAGCTATGCCAGCTGGATATATGCCAGTGTCGAACAGGATATCGAAAGCAATTGACATACGGTACTCACCCAGTGCTGAGAAATGAGGTTAGCGATCCCAATCCCAAAGAGGTCTTGATAAGATTAGATCGGAGCGCGGAATCACATGTCGCATACTATATCAACTTTTCGTCGCGTCAGCAACCGAGCTTCCTTCTTACAACAACCCAACACCCATCTTCCATCGTCATTACTTCTTGCTTTCTGTATCCAGAACTTGTTATTCCCATCCTCCAAATCGTAACTCAATCACAATCGCAATGGCGCCACGCAAGACGGCACCCGCCGCAAAGACCAAGGCTCCAGCAGCTTCCTCTACGAGGATCACCAAAACTCAAGCAGCCAAGAAGACTGCAGCAAAGCCTACTGCCACCAGTAAGTCCATCACCCGACGCGTCAATTCCACGTATTAACGCGTCTTACAGAGGCCCCATCCAAGAAAGCCACCGCCGCGGCTGCAAAGTCTGTCGCGACCAAGAAGGCTACCACTACCGCTGCAAAGCCTGCCGCCAACACCTCGCGCAAACGCAAAGCGAGCGACAACGAGGACGCGCCTACAGTCAAAAAAGCTCGCACCACCAAGAAAGAGACACCCGCGCCCAAGCCCGCGCCCAAGCCCGCGCCCAAGCCTCGCAAGATTGCACAGCCCAAGCCAAAGGCACCGCGCAAAGCACTACCTGTCATCAACCAGGCTCCAACTGAACGCCTTGAGGTCTTTGTCTTCGGCGGTGGTGACGCTGGTGAGTTAGGTCTTGGCAACACACCCAAAGCCGGAACCAAATCTGCTCTTCGACCTCGTCTTCACCCACTTCTCAGCCCCGAGTCTGTCGGCGTCGTGCAGATTGCGACTGGAGGCATGCACAATGTGGCTCTTACTCACGACAACACTGTTCTCACTTGGGGCTGCAACGACGAGATGGCTTTGGGCAGATCTACAAAGATGAGCGCCGAAGAACAAGCTGCCGCCGGTGTCAAAGACAAGAACGCCGACGAGGACTCAGACGACGACAGCGATGATGATTCCGATGACGAAGGTGCTCCCAAGGTCAAGAGCAGCTTCAATGGTCTCAACCCGAAAGAGGCCTTCCCTACTGCTATTCCCGACTTTCCACCAGCAGGAGTGACTATCGTCCAAGTTGCTGCTGGAAACAGTATCTCTCTCGCTCTCACATCCGAAGGACTGGTGTATGGATGGGGCCAATTCAGAGTAAGTTGAACCTCCATGACACGATGATTACCTCAACTAACATTATCGTCACAGGACACTAACGGTGCCATTGGCTTCTCTCGCGACCGAAACACCAGCTCCAAGGACAAGATGCTCAAGGACGACTACTACGCCGAAGACAAGAGGGGTGGTCAGCCCGTTCCGACACTCATTCCCGAACTGAAGAAGATCACTTCCATTTCTTGTGGCAACAACCATGCTATTGCTCTGGACAAGGATGGCAATGTTTTCGCTTGGGGTGATGGATCATCCAGCCAGTGTGGTCGCAAGCTCGTCGAGCGCAACCGCTGGGGTGGACTTGTTCCTTCGCAGTTCGGTCTACCCAGGAAGCAAATCCAGTGGATCAAGGCCGACGGCGATACCTCATTCGCAATGGACAGCAAGAACAACATCTGGGCCTGGGGAAATAACAACTTCGCTCAGACCGGTATTCCTCGCACATCCGAAGACGACAATGTTCACGTTCAGCCTCCACAGAAGGTCGAAGCCTTTGCAGGCCGCAACATCGTTTCAGTCGCCGCAGGTCGCAAGAATGGTCTCGCCGCTGCTGCCGATGGCACACTCTTCAGCTGGGGTGATAACGATGTCATGCTCGGGATGGAGGTTGATGGCAAGATTGCCGAGGACGACTATCTTCTCAACGCGGCTGGCAAACCTTCCATCATCGTCGTACCACAAGTCGTACCTGGTATCTCTGCCGCACATGTCGCTTCCGGTACCGACAACTGCCTTGTGATCACCAAGGATGGCAAGGCGTACTCATGGGGCTTCGGTGTCGACTACCAACTCGGTCGTGGCAAGCTGGAGGAGGACCGTGTTCCTACTGTGGTCTCCAACACTGCCGTTGCTGACAAGAAGTTGACTTGGGCCGGATGTGGTGGCTCATTCTCTATTGTCACTGCACTTGCAGGGAATTAGACAGGCGTCGTTGACAGGAGGGTGTATGAGGGGGAGGAATAAGATGAGACGAGATGGGTGCAGAGTTGGACATGATGAACGATGATACACTGGATATGACCTGGGATTGACGACAAAAGCTTTTTCGATTTTCTTCTTTCCTGGCATGGCGATTGGCGTTTCTGTGGATGGCATGGTGACTGGCGTTATTTGGATGGGCATTGCAGAGAGTTGCACAAAAGATACACCACTGGCACGGATACGGAGCTGGAGTTCTGGTCACGAACGATGCTGGCATAGCGAACTGGAACATCCTCTCAGCACTTCTCAACACCTCGTCGGCCTCGCCAGGATCATCCAAACATCACTACATCTCGATCGACTCGACAACACATCTCTTCAATCTCCGGCACAAGGTCGACTCCAAACACGTCACACTCTGCTTCTCCAAAATCAACTCGAAGCTCTCAGCACGACAGTCACATCATCTTCCTAGACCGAACAATCTCTCCCATCTCCTCACCAGACAAACTTTCGTTCCGGCGGGTCAGAATAGGACATTCCTTCCTCAATATTCGGGCAGTGCCCAATGGTGATAGGTCCATCCTTCCTTTTGACTTTAGCTGGTTCGGGGTGCGTCTGGTGGGTGGATGTGAGGTCTTCTTTGATCGAAAGATGATGGTGTGGTTTGAAGGTTTGGAGTTAGAGGAGGTGGAAGAGGAGTTGAGTGGGTTGTGGGAGGACGACAGCTTTGCAAAGGGGACTGGGGTGGTCTGGGACTCGATGAGAGAGGGACGAACGGTGAAGGGATGTGAATGGTAGGGAGGCAGGTTGAGAGGAGTTGCTGGGATGGCTGATGATGGTTGTTTGTACTGTATGATAACGGCCTGCAATAATGAATGAACAAGACATGAGAATCAAATCTTCATCTCCGTCATCGTGCTATCTTGACTGGCGTCGGGCGAGAGATTTTCATACCTCCAGCATCCCTCCTCTCATCACGCATGCCTCTTCAAAAAGTGATGATAACCGTTGAAAGGTCGACTTCAGGGTCTTCATCGTCATCATTGGCAACTTATCAGATCATTATGGCGGAGGCGAAGTATACACTGAGTTATCGTCTTCCCCTGCTCACTAACTCCGCTTACACTAGGATTACCAGCAGCGAAGTGTGCGATTTCACAGCGAGCTACGACATCGTATCTTCATTTACTAGCATGTCCCGGTAATCTCAACTGCAGCCAACCGCTGCACCCATCCCCACCATGTCGCATCGCAACAATGAAGCGCTGCCTCCCATTCCTTCCTACGAGGAAGCAGTAAGAGTGGAAGAAAGAGAAGGTCTACTATCAGCCAGGCAGCCATATATCCCACGAGCGCCATCTGGCTATCGACCACCCATTTCAGACTCGCGACGGAACAGCGAAGAGAGCGATATCACAGAGCCCGAGCTCGACGAAGACAACGATCGCGAACTACGCCATGACATTGAGCAGATGGAGCTCGAGGAGCCGCCAGGACAAAGCAGACGAAGCATATTCCCCAAACTACCGAATCACTTCATCTACCTGCGCGAATCACTTTCAGCCATATCGTTACCGGAGATTCCGTCATATTTCAAGCCGACGTGGATTCTGTTTATAAGATTTCTCGCTCTGGTTCTGGTGTTGGGCGTCGTGTACGGCTTGGTGATAATGAGAGTCGTGACGTGGAAATATGGTGGGCCAGGAAACCAGTTCCTCCCGGAGTCAATAAGGCAGCATATATCGTACTCGGTGGATCCGGAGATGATCAAGACTTATCTGAAAGAGATCGCATTCGACGACCATGTTGCGGGAACGAAAGGCGATTACTTCTTGGCGGAGTGGGTGGAGACATTGTTCAATGAAGCTGGGCTGGATGGCGTGTTTGTGGATAACTACGAGGTTTATTTGAACTATCCAAGAGTTGACGGACGACGAGTGGCCATTATTGAGCCGGAGGACAAGAGGTTTGAGGCTGTCCTTGAGGAGCACGTCGATCAGCAAGAGCCGCCGCGGCATCCTACGCTGGCGTTCCACGGCCACAGCAAGTCTGGCAATGTTACAGGACCTCTGATATATGCAAATTATGGAGCGCGAGAGGATTTTGAGTATCTAAAGCAACAAGGCGTGAATCTCACAGGCTCGATCGCTTTAGTAAAGTATTACGGTAGCCAAGGTGACCGAGCATTAAAAGTCAAAGCTGCAGAACTAGCAGGCGCTGCTGGGTGTCTGATATACAGTGATCCAGCAGACGATGGCTTCTTGAAAGGTCCGGCTATGCCAGCAGGACCGTGGCGGAGATTCGATAGTTTGCAAAGAGGCGCGGTCAGTTTGATGAGCTGGGTGGTTGGTGATGTGTATGTATTGTTTCTTTGAGTACCGAAGAGTTTCACTGACAAATCACCAGTCTGACACCCGGCTGGTCGTCCACACACGACACAGAACGACTCCCGATCGAGAACAATCCCGGCCTCGTACAAATCCCATCACTACCACTCACATGGCGAGACGCCGCACCGCTTCTCACAGCAATCCACCAACACGGCGTCCGTGTGCCCGACAACTGGCAAGGAGGCGTGCCGGACATTGGCGAATGGTGGACTGGCGACGCAAGTTCGCCGATTGTGCATCTGATGAACTTGCAAGACGAGGTCGAGAGGCAGCCCATTCGCAATGTAATCGGTCGGATCATGGGCTACGAATCACCCGAGAAGATCGTCTACGCAGGGAACCACCGCGATGCATGGTGTTTTGGCGCTGTAGACCCCGGATCGGGCACTGCTGTGATGCTGGAGGTCGTCCGCGTCTTTGGAGAATTAGTCCGACGAGGATGGCGACCGAGGCGCACGATCGTCTTTGCATCCTGGGACGCTGAGGAGTACAATCTCATCGGCAGCACTGAGCACGTAGAGGAAGGAATAGATGTACTGCGCCAGCACGCCGTCGCCTACCTCAACGTCGATTCCGCTGTTTCGGGCAAGCAGTTCCGAGCGTCCGGGAACCCAGTCTTCGAGAAAGCCCTCACAGACACACTAGGCCGTGTGATGATGCCCGAAGGCAACGAGACTGCTCTCGCACATTGGACGAAAGCCGGCTCGAAGCTCGAAGGCCTCGGCGCTGGTAGTGACTATGTTGCTTTTCAAGGTGAGATCATCCATTCTGGTGTAGGCAATCCTGACCAACCTCGACAGATCTTGCAGGCACAGCCTCCCTCGATATTGCCTTTGCCGGCCCCGAAGCAGGCTATCCCTACCACTCCTGCCAAGAATCCATCGCCTGGCTCGAATCCTTCGTCGATCCATCCTACTACTACCAAGCCACCATGGCCGAGATATGGGCCCTGCTGATTCAAGAGATCGCAGACGAGCCCGTCCTCCCCTTTGACCTCGAGGCGTATGCGCGTGAGATCAATGGCTACGTCGCCCAGCTCAAGAGCGATGTTGAAGACAAGGAGGGAAATGGGGAAGGACAAAAGTTGGATCTGAGTAAGCTAGAGGACGCAGCGTCCGGGTTTGTGAAAAACGCCGCCGACTTCAAAGCATGGGAACACAACTGGACCCTTCGCGAAATGGGAATCCCCGAATACAACCCCATGCTCGAATCCCGCATCCTCGCCATCGAGCGCATCAGCCGCAACCACCGCATGTCCAACTTCGACACCCACCTGCTCGACCTGCCGGGGCCCGAGACAGGACGCGTGGGCGGTGTACCGGGGCGAGAGCAGTTCAAGCATGTGGTGTTTGGGCCGCAGCTGTGGAGCGGGTATGACGAGGCGTTTTTCCCGGGAATTAGGGACGCGTTCTTTGAGTATGGGAATGTGACGGGGGCGCAGGAGCAGGTGGGGATTGTGGCGGGGGTGTTGGGGCATGCGAGTTGGAAGTTGGTGAATTGAGGTGGGAATGATGATCATGACGATGGTGGGAGGGGGATGGTGTAGCAAGGAGTTTGGAGCTGGGTGTGCATGGCAAGGGCGAGATGGACGGGAAAAAGTGGAGGATTGTGCATATGGTGTATCTGTGTTTGTATATTCTTCCGTCTGGTATATATGCTAATCTTCACGCCGCCATGTTTCGAAATTATCTGTCTTCTGATCGGGTTAGCCATGTTGACCTGAATGATCGAAACGTGCGTAATGAAAGTGAGAGAAGGGGATGTGGCTTGTCAGTCTGTTGAGCTTGATATTTGTATTTGTGACTCCATGATCATTGGTCAGAAGTGTTTAGTTTGAAGTGTGTGGATCATCTTTCAAGCGAGGTCTTATGTATCTATGTTCGTGGTACATCTGGTGGCTTACCTCACAGAGCTAAGGTGTCCCGTTGCTTTGCAGACGGGACGACAGAGGCGTTCCTGTGTCTAGCAGAGAACAGCGCGGATAGGCACGCTGAACCTGACTGTGTTATGATGACGGGCGGACAAGGGAGGGGAAAAGATGGCGAGAGATGAGAAAAATAGTAGAAAACACTTGGAAGCTGAAGTGCGCTGGTGTCATTGACATGTGATCGAGCTTCTGTTCGCCATAATGATGCTCTCGGATTCTTCGATGATGGTCATTATTGTGGTTCATCGATTCATGCTAGTAATTCTACAGCCAGCGTCCGAATTCCTAGCCCCCTGCATGACGCTCTGTCAACGTACTGCTCTCACCTGCCTCGGCGACCTCGACTCCTGAGGAAGCGCCGGCCTCTACATTTTGTTCTGCATTCAGATGCTCAGAGGTATCGCCCCCAGCTGCTGGCGCGACCTTCGTCATTGAAGGACCTGCCTCAGCAGATGCACCTGGTTCCTCAAGCGCAGTACTCTCGGCGGCGGCGGCAGCAGCAGCAGCCCGGTCCCGCTCTAACACTGCTTCAGCATCCCGCCTCCTCTGCTCATCCGCCTCCCGTGTCTGCCTTTCCCGCTCCGCAACCAACCTCTCACCACCACCAGGCCAAAAGCTGATTGCAAACAGCACCAGTGCTCGCTCAACCGTTCTCAGCCTTTCCCTGAATGCGCCCTGACCACGTGCCCGTCTCTCGTCGAGCAGTCGTTGCGCTGCCTCCGCTGGTGTCAGTGTTCCTTGTTGTAGGCGGTCGGTCCGTGACCTATCGATAGGTGCAGCCTGACGTGCTACGACACCTTCGGGTATGCGTATCAAGCCGTCCCAGTGGTGTTGCAGCCATTGGATCTGGTCGCGGAAGAGGCCGGCTTGATATGCCCAGTATATGACTGTCATGATGGCCAGGGCGATCGTCCTGTATATACTGTTCCCGTTGCCGCCGATGAAGAACCAGAAGACTCCGTATACTCTTACGAAGAGCCAGAGGGCGCGGAAGAAAGGCGCGACACCGAGGTCCACAGCATTGTCGTTTGCGGGCTGATTTGCAGCTCGAGGTGCGTTGCCTGCTGCCGGTTGTGCGTTTGCTGGCTGGAAGGGTTGTTGGAGGATGAGCTGTTGTTGTGCAGCAGGTCCTTGATCTTGTGGAACGGCATTTTGAACGTTCGTGTTGACATTGGCCGTAGCGCTTTGTATCTCTGCTTGTGCATGCTGATTACGTGACGATGGGCGTGTATTGGCGCGACTACCACCGTAACGAAGTGTCCGGAATGCACCTTGAAAGTCGGCATGCGTGATGTTGGCAGCCGCTGCCTGAACACCTGTCGATTGAGGTATACTGGTATATGTTCCTTCAGGTCCATAGACGAATGCGTGGGGTCCGGTAGGACTGTTAAGAAGGTACGCTGTCACGTTCCTCGGTGGAGTGGCAGTCGACGGCTCGGCTGCTTGTGAAGGTGCTAGTGTCACCGGGGCATTAGCGTGCGCCCCACTGCCAGCTTGCGATGCAGTGGCATGATCCAAATCCTCGACTATGCCACGAACTAATTGACGGAACTCATCGTTCAATGTTTGTAGTGTAACAACATCAGCTTCACTCAGTTGAGTCTGGCCCTGCTGCGGCCCAAGCTGCATGATACTATTGATTTGCGTCTGTTGAGTATTTCGAGCCTGGATCAGAGTGTGGAGCGTCATCCTCCGATACTGAATCATGGACGGTATCATTGGTTCCCAAGTACTAGTACTGTGCGATGTTGTCGTTGCCTCGTTGTGAGGGATCTGTGATCTTAAATGTTGCAGATGTCCTTGGAGCTGCCGCACAGTGTCAATCACGTGGACTCCTGGCAGTGATCCGAACACTGGATGAAGCTGAGGCGGGGGCGCGAAGGGCATTCCAGGCATGCCAGGCATGGGACCAAACATCCTCGGACTTGGCATGAAGGGTCCCCAGACTGGTTGCTGCTGGATCGGCTGTCCTGGCAGAACTGTCGTGGACGAGTTGACAGTCATGGTCCATCTGTGTCCTTGAGGTGTAAACCCAGTACTTGTGGAGGTGCTGGCATGGCCTGGAGTGCCTTGTCCAGGCTGCTGTGTATGATCGTTATTTACTGTGGAGGTGACCTCATGGCGGCCTTGCGCAAGTCCATTGAGCCCAGCCTGACCAGCAGTATTTACCGGTCCTGGCGGTATATTACTATCGTGGTTCCTATTCACGGGTCCTTGTGGAGTAGGCGGAATTTGCAGGTTAGCTTGCTGGGATTGGTGTTGAGCTAGTTGTTGGGCTTGTTGTTGAGCTTGCTGTTGAGCCTGTTGTAACAATGTCCTTTGCAGCTGTTGCATATCTGTTTGCGCCAAGGGAAAAGGCGAGTATGGTTGAATTGGTTGAGGGCTTGCAACAGTCGCTGATTGTGCAAAGGCTTGAGGCGCTTGTGGTAGCATTGGCTGAGGACTGACGAATACACCGGGAGGTGCGCCAGTCTGGTGAAGTGCGCCCTCTGAGGTGCGCAGAGTAGCGTCTTGCGTCCTCACCACGCCAGGCTGCGCTTGCCCGGGACGATTGGGCTGCACATCGCGAATGACAAGATGAATTGATTGTGTTTCTCGTGAGCTCAATGATCCTCTCCCCAGGATGTCTAGCAATGTGTCCTCATCTCTTGTAAGTAATCGACCCCTGTAGATGAGTCTCTGTGCTTCAGGTGCTGGTGACGATGGTAATGATTGTTGTATCAGATGCTTGAGACTGATGACAGTACGATCGGGAGATAAACGATTGAACAGAAGTGAACTGTGAGGATCCGGTAATTGGGATAAGATACGAATGTCTATCGTGGACGATGTCGTGGTTGGAGAGGCCATATTGTACTGAGACGACGGTGAAACAGTTGCGTTTGACGTGTTCACCTCAATGCAGAGCTGGACCCTTGATTTTATGAATCGATTAGATAAGATAAGATCTTTTCCTCCTTACTAAACACGTTACATTACCCAACCGCGCCTTCCGGAAGTATGATGCTATACCACACTCTGATCTTCTCTGTTTTGCTCCTGAATTTCGAGCATTATACAATTACGAATTACAGCCTTGTCGAAGTTGCCCTGCTTGAGACTGACCGCGAATCTAACTAGTAAAATCAACGCCACAATGGCCGGAAAGTCCTTGAGAGTGATCATAGTGAGATTCAATCATTGCAACGTCCCCCGTGACATAGCTGATGCAGTATCGTAAAGGTGGGTGGCTCACTCGCCGGCTTGTTTGCCGGCATAGTGCTCAAGCGTCTCGGACACAACGTCCGCATCCTAGAGCGCAGTGCCACGTCCCTGTTGCAAACACAAGGTGCAGGGATTGTAGCTGGAGGCGATACACAGGCTTTCTTCCAGCGGCATGACCTGACTAAGACACCCATCGCCGCCGTAAGCAAGCTACGGCACTACCTAGGTCGACAAGGACAGGAAATCGATCGAGATGAGCGTGAACAGAAGATGACGAGCTGGGATCTTCTTTATAACATTCTACGCGCCAACTTCGATGGTGGTGGTGATAGGTCGTACTGCGATGTACCCTCTGGTGGTAAAAATGACGGACAAGCGGTGTACGAGGTTGACTGTATCGTGACGAGTGTGCATGAAACTGGGAATAACGAGATGGAAGTCGCTTTCCATTCTCATTCGGATACGGAGGGTAAGCAGACCGCCACATCCGACCTGGTCATCGCAGCTGACGGCGCTTCCTCCACTATTCGTAACTTCTTCAACACGACACCGAGACAGTACGCAGGCTATGTCGCGTGGCGAGGCACTGTACCCGAGTCTGTCATCACCGCCAGCTATCCCGCTGCAGCCGAAGCTTTCATCGAGAAGTTCACGTTCTATCACAGCACTGGCCTGCAAATACTGGCATACATCATCCCCGGTCCAGGAGGCACCCTTAAGCCCGGAGAGAGGCTACTAAACTTCGTCTGGTACTGCAACTACGCAGAAGGATCCGACGAGTGGCGCGATCTGATGACCGATGTGGATGGTAAGCTCAACAGCATAACATTGCACGCAGGCAAGATGCGGCCAGAGATATGGCAACGACAGAAGAAATATGCACGAGAGGTGCTGCCGCCACAGTTTGCAGATCTTGTTTGCGCGACCAAGGAGCCATTCGTTCAGGCAATCAGTGATGTGATCAGCGGCAGCGTGATGTTTGCAAATGGGAAGGTGATATGCGTAGGTGATGCTGTTGCAGGGTTTCGACCACATACAGCGGCAAGCACGACGCAAGCAGCACGACACGCACTGGGTATAGAGGAAGTTATGAAAGGCAACATGAGCTGGGATGAGTGGCAGCAGGATACACTAAGATATGCTAGCGATCTTCAGAGAAGTGGAGTATCAATGGGCGATCGAAGTCAATTTGGAAGACATCCACTGTCCTCGTAGAGTACATAACATCGGGACTCGCCACGCGGGCCTCCGTAGCATCAATGACAGACTAGGACTCAAGCCCACTGAAGGTAGTATTTGCGTTCTTGACCATCCTGGGCGCCGTCACTCGTGCCATCATGCTGGACCTCACGATGTTATCTTACCATACAGAGATACGATGGCTTATTCGAATACGTAGAATGGCAGAATGTTTTCAGCTTGTCGTTCATTTTCTTCTGGGTCGGAGCTGCAAAGTATGGTTCGTGACTCGAGGTGCAGCGCAAGATGCTCCTTGGAGAGTAGTAGACAGACCAGCATAGCAACAGACTACACAATTGCAATCACGGACGATACACCAGCACGTAACACAAGGGGAAAGATGATATACAACCTATAGAGAAATTCCCAAACGCCTTCTAACCGGTTGATTTAGCACAGGCTCCTTGCATGAGGTCGATGCCAAAGTATCCCCATTATCATCTCCGTCGTCGCAAATGGAAACTCTCGTGAGGGCATCAATTGCTTTTTGCTTTAATCAAACACTCTTCGCCGCCTATTTCGCAATCTCAACACCACCAGTAGCACCGAGTGCCTTCTTGAGGTCACCGTAGATGGCTATGAACTTGTTAGCTCTTGATTTGACGGAGAGGGATTAATGAGCATACCGAACTGTCCAGCGGTCAGACCACCAACCATGAAGAGACGGGCGCCGATTCCTGAGAATGATCCACGGAGACCGAGTTCACCACCGATCTTCGCAAGACGTGAGATGGTGCTCTCGCCTGGAAGACCCTTGGTCTTGTTCATTCTGGAGAGCATAGTGTCTGCGGGCTGGGAGACGATGGCAGCGGCGAAACCGGCCATGAGACCGGAACCAAGGTTGACAAGTGTCTGCTGGCCGTCGGACATGGTGGATTTGTCAAACTGCCTGAAAGCAGCCTCGGCGACCTTCTCGTAAACGACGAACTTGGTCATGGTGTAGGGAACTCTGCGCAATTGTCAATTATTGGTCAAATACAGCGAGGTGCTTTGAGGACATACTGCTTGAACAGGATGGGGACGAATCCAGCGTAGAAAGCTCCAGCTCCCTCAGTCTTGGCGATCTTGGTGAATCCAGAGACGAGACCAGTTGCGAACTTGGGGTCAGAGACGAGACGAATACGGGTAGCCTCAAGAGGGCAGAGCGCGATATCAGCGAAGAACTCGGCGGTAGCAGCTGAAGCGAGGTAGATGGCAGTGCGGTTCTTGATGGCGTTATCAACACCAACAGCGTTGATGAACTGAGACTTGAAGAGTTCGTATCCACCGAACTTAAAGGCGCCCTGGAGGAAGTAACCAGCGAAGGTAGGACCGGCACCAGTGAGGAGAGCGCCAGCACCCTCGTTCTGGATGACTTGTCTGAAACCACCAATCATGCCCTTGTTGTAGGTGACGGGGTCGAGCTGCATTCTCGTCTTGACGCTATGAGCGCATAGGTTAGTTGACGCCAACCTTGTAGATACACACGACTGAGAGCTTACACATCGACGGGAGTGAAACCACCATGCGTGACGGAGCAGCAGACAGCGCCAGCGAATGCGAAACGAGAGTAGAGAGCGAGGCCGGTGGGCTTCTTCTCGGTGCCAGGCACCAGATCCTTGAGAGCGGCAGCAGACATTGCGACGGTCTGATGAAGATAGAGAGGAGATGTGTTTGAGGGTGCGTTGCTGTGAAAAGATTGCTTGGAAGCTTTGGTCGGGTGTTACAGATTTGACGACTATTCCCGAAAACAGCACGTGGACCCATTGGCCGAAATTGGTTGGGATTACCCCTTTTCCAACACTTCATGCACCAGAGGTCCTCCTGAAGGATGACCGCCTCCCTTATGTCGGCAAGCTTGTCTAGAATAGATCGGACGACTCTGTGTTTCCAGCATTCAGCAAAGCTTACTCGATCACTATTGCTGGTTGGTAGAAGCCTGCTTGCTACTTACGCAATGACTACCAAGGTCAAGACGTTTGGTATGCTGCTAATGGCGTGAAACTTCAACGGAACTCTCCCCTACGATATTTAGACTTGTGATCTAGTATAACAATATATGCTTGCTTATTTCGAGCGTCTCGTCTTGGTTTTGAAAACTCTCGAGTAGATTATACCTCGGATGTGTACGGCACTAGTCATCGACATTGATAGCCTAACAGTAAGACCGGTAGTACGACTGTTTGGAGACCAGCCTTACAAGTGTAATGTAAGCCAGTGCGATGAGTATGGCGGATGCATTTGCCAGCGGTAGTCCCCCCGTGTCTTGCTGAATCAACTACTCATACTCAAATGCTACGTCGACGGCGTTGGTGGAGGTGCCGCCACTGTACCATCCTCTCTGTTCATTGCCTCGTACCTTTTCCCGCGGAATGCCCATAGACCCCAGTTGCCACAACTAACATCTGCTGGATCTAAATCGTTAAGATCCCACCGCAAGCTCCTGAAGATGTTCTCGCCTGGTTCAAGCAGCACATCCATCTCTCCTCCGACCTGCTTTTCGACCCACTCCCTGTCGCGCTCCATATCCCACTCAGTGTAGCCCGTGCAAATGATCGGACATTTCGTCTCGAGTAGCTGTGGGATAGTCTCGGCCCATTCATGTGAGCTTGCTGGATGGCCCAACCCTGGGTGGAAGAGCATGAAGACATCGAAGTAGGGATCGAAGGGAGCAAAGTATTGAGCTTCATGCATCGTATGGTAGTATTCCACGAAAGTCGTGATCTTGATGTTCTTGGTAATGCGGTCTTCGACGATGCCTCCGAATGGATTGACATCTGTCCTTGGTGGCAGTGGGAATTCGCGTTCTCTGTTCGCCATTGCCTCCGGACCAACGAAGACAATGTGGAATGATGAGCGTGGAAAGCAGTGTGTAAGCTGCACCCAGACTGCACGAGGCAGAGAGGACTCGGCTCGTGCACCGAGTATAAATATACGGATCGGAGGAGGTCGAGGACGTAATGATGCCATTGTATCACCTTCGCCCATGGCCGGTGGATGTAAGGAATATCGCAGAGCTGCACGACAAGCAGATTAGCATTTATACATGGCAATGACCAATAGGATGTGCTTACCGCTGAAGCTTCGAAGCCCTTCTGGTGTCAAACGTCCTCCCCTCTTGATGGAGTACGGACTGAGCTCATGCAGCACACTTGCGATTGTCGTCGGATATGTAAGTAATCTTGTGACCTGCCGCATTGACCTTGCATCGTCAATCGCGTCAAAGTCTCTTGTGTAGAGGAACGTGTCCCAGTTACTCATGTTGAGGACGAATTCTTCAGCTCTCTGTCCTTCGGGATACTCGAATTCATGAAAGAAGCGCCCCGACCGCAGATCGTGATCATCTTCATTGATCTGCTGTAACGTATCACACACTTCGAGATGCGACTCGTAGTCATCTTGCCAGTGTTCCTCACAGCATGCAACAGGGATCCCACAATCTGGACATTCGAAACGGACATGTGCAGGCGGCGAAGCATTGGCTTGAGGATCATCTGGAGCGGGCTTCCGCGCCTCCGTATCTAGTGGCGTTGTCGGTATACGCGTCCGCTGATGTGAGGGATGTGGACAGTATGCATGCTGCTTCATGAAAGCAGCTCGTCGGCGTATCTCAGGCGATGGTGAGTTACTGAATGAGTGGAAGAGGTTATTAGGTTGAAGTAAAGCTCGTTCTGTATCCGGGGTAGCGTGGCCTAGACTAGTGACATAGTAGTCATCTTTTTCCGTCTCTTTTGGCTGTTGACTGCCGAAAGAGACATTCCTCTTTGCAGTCTGTGGCAGTAATATAGATGACTTCCGAGGCGGCGAGGAAGTCTGAGACGAGGTAGGTGTTTCGGTGTTGAGTCTGGAGGAGGAACTCCATCTCCAAGTTGTCTTAGACGGATGCGTCGTCGAGAGGCGACCTAGGCACTGCCTACAAGTACGAGCTGTTTTCATTCTTTACTGGTCGCCCATATATCAGTGATGATGTTGTATTACGCCTCGAATCGAAGCCATCCCGTCCATAATTCAGAGGTCGGCGCGGAAAGTTCTCCGACCTCCAGCTCTTTTTGCTCGGTTATTGTTTCAACTGGGGCGGTATGTTAACATTAACTACCTAGCTTCGACGACTCCTCTAGCGCTCTTCCGACAACGCTGTCGCCCACCTCATCTCCTCTCACTTGTCAGTTCGATCACTTCATATAGATCGCGCAGGCTGTGCAACCACTTCTTAAGTCTGCTGGGAGCTACAAGACCACCACTATCATCTGAATACAAGCTCTTGGGAACACTATCAGGTACGGCCGCATAGGCCACCAACATCAGCCAAGATGACTACGACCTCGACGATGTTCATGTACAACTTCACCCTTCGACCCTCTTCCGCAATCACACAGGCCATACTTGGACAGTTTGCAGGCACGAAAGAGCAGCAGATTTTGACGGCGCAAGGCTCGCGGCTTGTGCTTTACAGACCGGATGCCGGTACTGGCAAGATTTTGCCCATCGGCAGTCACGACGTCTTCGGCATCGTGAGGACACTGGCAGCGTTCCGGTTGGCAGGAAGCAATAAAGGTGAGCAATTGTTCAGGTTAAACTGCTCAGGCGGAGCAATTAGTGACTTTTCCCGCAAAGCAAGCTATCGCTGAGGCCCGGATATGTTCCGCGTTTGTGGTCAGTGAGGGGTCATGAGCGACAGAAGTTACTATGCTTTGCGGACATCGCTTTACGCGCCATGCTGGATGTATTGCTAACAAACCTCAGACTATGTAATCATTGGGTCTGATTCCGGTCGCATCACAATCCTGGAGTACATCCCTGCACAGAATCGGTTTCAGCGCGTACATTTGGAGACGTTTGGCAAATCAGGTGTGAGGAGAGTCATACCTGGCCAGTATCTTTGTGTCGATCCTAAGGGGAGAGCATGTATGATCGCCTCGATCGAGAAGAACAAGCTTGTCTATGTCCTGAACAGGAATGCACAGGCAGAGCTCACGATATCATCGCCTCTGGAGGCACACAAGCCACAGAACCTTGTCTTTGCACTAATTGGGCTGGATGTTGGTTATGAGAATCCTATATTCGCTGCCCTCGAAGTCGATTACAGCGAATCGGAAGAGGATCCTTCTGGAAGAGCCTATGAACAGATTGAGAAGCAGTTAGTATACTACGAACTTGACTTGGGACTCAATCACGTTGTGCGAAAATGGTCAGATACAGTGGACAGAACCGCGAACATGCTTTTCCAAGTACCGGGTGGCGCGGATGGACCTAGTGGTGTGATTGTCTGCGCGGAAGACAACATCATGTATCGCCACTCGAACCAGGAGAGCTTTCGTGTGCCAATACCTCGCAGGCGAGGCCCCACAGAAGAACCTACGAGAAAGCGGCACATTGTCTGCGGCGTGATGCACAAGATGAAAGGCGCGTTCTTCTTCCTGCTCCAAACCGAAGACGGAGACCTGTTCAAGGTCACGCTTGAAATGGCTGAGCCGGAAGAGGGGAAACCGCCGACCGGAGAAGTGCTTAGGATGAAACTGAAGTACTTCGATACCGTGCCAGTAGCAACTTCGTTACTCATATTCAAGAGTGGTTTCCTTTTTATCGCAGCCGAGACAGGTAACCATCACTACTACCAGTTTGAAAAGCTCGGCGATGATGATGAGGAAACTGAGTTCTCGAGCGACGACTTCAGTGCTGAACTTGATGCATCTTACGAACCGACTTACTTCTACGCACACAACAATGGCAATCTGGCATTAAATCAAAGCGTAGATACCATGAATCCGACGACTAGCACCAAAGTCGCGAATCTCACAGATGAAGATGCACCGCAAATATACTCAGTTTGTGGTACTGGTGCGAGAAGCAGTTTCAAGACACTCAAACACGGGTTGGAGGTGTCTGAGATTGTGGAGTCTCAATTGCCGAGTCAGCCATCTGCTGTATGGACAGTCAAGCTCAACAAAAGTGATGAGTACGACGCGTACATTGTGCTTTCATTCGCAAATGGCACACTCGTGCTAAGCATAGGGGAGACTGTAGAAGAAGTCACAGATACAGGGTTCCTGTCCACCGCATCTACGTTAGCCGTTCAACTCCTAGGCGAGGATGCTCTTGTTCAGATTCATTCCCGCGGAATCCGTCATATCCGACCTGGAGGGAGAGTCAACGAGTGGCCTACACCACAGCACCGCACAATTGTTGCAGCTACGACGAACGAGCGCCAAGTTGCTGTGGCATTGAGTTCTGGTGAAATTGTCTACTTCGAGATGGACACGGATGGCTCGCTGTCCGAGTATGACGAGAAGCGTGAGATGAGCGGCACTGTGACATGTCTCAGCTTGGGTGAGGTACCTGAAGGTCGACAAAGAAGCTCTTTCCTGGCAGTTGGCTGCGACGACTCGACCGTCCGAATACTAAGTCTCGACCCTGATTCGACACTAGAGAACAAATCCGTCCAAGCTCTTACATCTGCGCCTTCCGACCTCAACATCATGCCTATGGCTGATTCATCTACTGGTGGGTCAACACTGTTTCTACACATTGGCCTATACTCTGGAGTATACCTGCGTACTGTACTCGACGAGGTCACTGGTGATCTTTCTGATACTCGCACACGATTCCTCGGTCCGAAGCCTGTCAAGCTCTTCCGTGTTCCTGTCCAAGGTCAACAAGCTATACTCGCCCTCAGCTCACGGTCATGGCTTGGCTATTCGGACCAGGTCACAAAGTCATTTATGCTGACACCTCTAAACTACAATCCTCTCGAGTGGGGTTGGGCCTTTACAAGTGAGCAGTGCGTTGAGGGCATGGTGGGCATCAATGGTCAAAGTCTACGGTGAGTCTTGAAAACTTTACCACACTTCCTGTTGCATATGATGAAATTGACTATCGTTAACCTGCCAACACTACGGTGAATGCGGAATGTCATTTTATTCCAATTGTTCCTACTGATTGCAATCATACAACAAAGTCTCGCATAAGCTTCAGTTGGACTTCCACTAATTGTTTGAAACTAGTATATTCACGATCGAGAACCTCACGAACAACATCCTACAAGAATCAGTTCCATTAGCATACACACCACGCGACTTTGTCCGACATCCTTCCCAACCACTTTTCTATGTCATCGAATCAGAGTACAATGTCATTGCGCCGGCCACGCAAGAACAGCAACAAAATCAGCCAAATCTGACCAACGGTGATGCTACGGTTCTCCCAGCAGAAGATTTCGGCCACCCTTGGGGCTACCACCATTGGGCATCTTGCGTTCAAATTGTCGACCCAATCACGGAGAAGAAGGTCATCCATACCTTCAACTTTGACGTTGGAGAGGCTGCCGTCAGTATAGCTGCTGTTCCCTTTGCCGCGCAAGATGGTAACATTTACCTGGTCGTCGGCACCGGAAAGAATGTCATCATGTCACCTCGATCGCACGACGGTGGCTTCATCTACCTTTTCGGCTTGCAGGAGAACGGTACGCAGCTGAACCCGATCCACAAAACAAAAGTCGAAGAGCCACCAATGGCACTTCTGCCCTTTCAAGGCCGAGTTCTAGCCGGTGTCGGTACAAGCCTCCGTCTCTACGAACCTGGTCAGAAGCAACTTCTACGAAAAGCCCAAGGGGAAGTCGCGCCCAACATCATCGTCGGTCTGCAAGCCCAAGGCTCCCGCGTCGTCGTCTCCGACCTCGCCGAAAGCGTTATCTACGTCGTCTACAAAGCTCAAGACAACCGCCTCATCCCCTTTGCCGACGACTCCATCTCTCGCTGGACCACCTGCTCAACCATGGTCGACTACGAAACCACAGCCGGTGGCGACAAATTCGGTAATCTCTGGCTCGTGCGCTGTCCCCAGAAAGCCAGCGAGGAGGCCGACGAGGAAGGTAGTGGTGCGCATCTCACGCACGAACGGGCATATCTCCAGGGGACTCCGAACCGATTGGGATGTATGCTGCACTTCTTCCCCGGCGACATTCCCACGTCGATGCAGAAATGCCAGCTCGTTGCCGGTGGGAAGGAAGTCCTGCTGTGGTCTGGTTTGCACGGCACGCTCGGCTGTTTAGTGCCGTTTGAGAGCAGGGAGGACGTGGATTTCTTCCAGAGTTTGGAACAGCATTTGAGGCAGGAGGATGCGCCGCTGGCGGGCCGGGATCACTTGATGTATAGGTCGTACTATGTGCCTGTCAAGGGTGTCATTGATGGAGACTTGTGTGAGAGGTTTGCGCAGTTGCCGACGGATAAGAAGGCGTCGATTGCGGGTGAGCTGGATAGGAGCGTCAGGGAAGTGGAACGAAAGGTCGCGGATATGAGGACGAGGGTTGCTTACTAGATGAGGTGACGCCAGACACAATCGGGGACAATGCCATGAAGCGATGACAAATAGTCGTCCGGGGCTCTATCTCACGTTTTCGTCAGCAAGATGAATGTCAATTGGATGATATCCTGACCGTCTATGTAGATCAAACACCGCACAGTCTCGTCAAGTGTCTTGCTCTCTCTCCTTTGTCTTCGATTGCCATCGTCCTCCCATGAAGAGTGCCGTAACAAGGCGAGGCGCTTCTCATACAGAGTATCTGAGGATCCCAGTTGTGAATTCCTGTGCGGATCCTACTCTCCCCCTCTACCTTCTCCTCGTCGCCTCTACATTCGCATCAAGTGTGCCGTGATAAGGTAAGGCGCTCATCTTGCGAGGACTGTTGAAAATCCTTCGTAGGGCAGGGCGGGGCAGTTCTTCCTGATCTCTTTATGTAGAGCGTGTCGTGTTGGACGATTCGCTAATCGTTCGAGTTGCCAGTCTCCTTCCTCCTCCTTCCTTCTCGGAGCCTTCGTCTTCGTGTGCAGTATGCTGTGGTAAGGCGAGGCGCTGCTCCTGCGTGCCGCCCAGGTTTCAGCTGTTGAGACCACCCTGATAGAATAGCAGGGCCGGAGACGTCTGATCGATACCCGGGGAGTGGGTTGAGGTCATATGTCGTGAGGATCATAGATACAGGAGGGTTAGAGCCCTCCAAAGGCAGATCGTGATGCTCTTTGTCCACCTCTCGAATTCTTCCTCTTGCTCTTGTTTGCCTGTCTCGGCTTCTTCTACCACGGCCACTGCTCTTTTATGGGACCGAACAATGCTATATTTCTCAGGTAGCTGCTAGGCTGGGGTTGGGACGAGGTAACGACACGATTCACGATGGTCTTGTTTCAGCTTAGCTATGTGGCGATGTGACTTGTCACCAGAGCCCCTGCGGCTCGTCATTGGAAAAAGGCCGGTTCGAGTGGTCGGTATTGTGCTGAAAGCATGCAAATTTGTATTGTAGCAATTCCTGTGATGACCGTGGGTATCACTTTCGCCAATCGCCAAGAGCACTTCCGTGGAGAAATCATCTGCCTCCTAGGTCTCCGCATACGACATCACTGTTCTATCCCAATCAGTTCACCACCCAGCCCAGCTTGAAGCCGTCCCCTCAAGCTTTCCCTTCTTCCGATCCCAATCCAACACCTTCCTTTCCCGAAAGCTGACCGCCATCCTCCACCGACAGTACACCCTCACCATATCCTTCACCACTACAAACAGACAACCACCAACAACACTCCTGCCCCATCTCGTCTGCAACAACCCAGTCGGCACCAGCCTCGCCTCACCAGTTCCACTCCTCGTACCATTGGAACCCCACAATATCCGGTCTAGCATGGCACCAGCAGTCGATCCGGCCATGGGAGCCTGCACTAGCCGCTTCGTGGGTACTGTCCAGGTCAGGGGAAGCAGCAGTCGCAGGAGCTCACCACAACCAGCGGAGATGCTAGGGAAGAGCAGTGCGCCGAAGAAAAGTTGAGAGACGCGACGGACGGAGGAGATAATGTCGATCTCGCGGCGGTGATTGTGTCGCGGTCGGGCTGGTTGTGGTTGAGGCTGCGGTTGTGGTTGTGGTTGTGGCTCTTGCTGTGGAACCTCGGGGGCTGGTGCAGCGTCGGCGGCGACGTCAATGGGGAAGTTGAAAAGGTCGTCTTGGGGCGGTGCGTGAAGTGGTGGTGCTTGCAGAGGGAGTTGAATGTCTGCTGCTGCAGCCTCAGGTTGGGGTAGATCTACGAGGTCGGGCATTTGATTGTCGTCTTCGTCGTCTGCGCCGAAGATGTTCATGTCCATATCAATCTCGATGTTGATGATGTCTGCGCCGTCATCATCCTCATCATCCGCGTCTGCATCAGCTCCGTCGTGCGCTGCCGCGGCTGCTTCTTCCGTACCTAGCCGAGGCTTGACTTCTTTCAGCCATCGAAGTTCGTGTGGTCGCCAGACGGTGTTCATGTACATGTCATACGCCGAGCGGATGTACGGAAGTACAACGAAGGTGAGGGCGGAGCTCGGGGGCCAATAGCCTAGACTCAGAGACTCACTCGTTTTCGGATGTGTCGCGAAGAAGACAATAGGAAGAATAGGTAAGACAGCATCCGCTAGACTTGTACGTGATGCCATAATGGCAGCAGGGATCACAGGTAGACCAAGCTCGACTCGCAGCCCCCGCCAGCCACGAAAGAGAGGTTGTGCAATTGTAGGAAATTGTAGCATTGCCCGCCGTTCAAGATAACTCCATTGACTGGGCTGTAAGGCAGCTAGCATTTCAGCAGCTTCTTCTGCACCGAATATCATACGTAGTGTATGTGCGCCGTGATGTGAAAGTCCTAGCAGTACTGTATATCCCATTCCTAGCACGAATGCTGGAAGTAGAGCCCTTCCATTGTAGTACTCCAGAGCTCCGACAGCTTCCACGACATAACTGCGCGGGCGTGCCAAGTGTATCTTCATCTTGCATTGAGGACATTGTATGTTTGCGGGTGCAGCTGCAGAGCGATCTTGCTTCGGTGCTTCAATGTCGGCGACCCACTGCAGAAGGCAAGGTTCGTGCGCCGTCAAGTTGCAGCCGCATGGTGTTCGCCAGATACCAGACTCTGGTGTGTCTTCTGTGTCGTCGCTGAAGCAGATCCAACATCTCTTTGGTTCGACCTCTTCCGGTTTCGAGACTGACTGATGCGGAGGCGATGTGGATTGTGTTTCTGCTGTTGGTGGAGTGGTGTCAAGGAAGCTGTATTCGCTAGAGGATGATGGTTCTAGTGGTATATTGTCTGAGGTGGATTGAGTATTCAGATGGTGGTTTGCGTGACTACTGTGGGCAGTTGAGTGTGATGCGCGGCGGGTATTCTGGGGTGGAAGCGGTAGTGAGGCCATGATGGCCGTGTGGAAGACGATAGTATACGAGATATCCGATGTGTAGGGTGATACGTATGTCTCTCGAACGCTTACCAACGTGTGAGATGGGGGTGTATGATGTTTCGTCTCAACTCGCGGTGACGTTAGACGGCGAGGACCCTGATCGTCGTCGTTGTTTAGTGGAGTGTTTCAAAGTTGTGTCAGATGCACAACTTAACATGTGACTTTCTACCCATGCCATAGCCCTTCGTGGGATTTCAGTCGTTCCACCTATGTCGGCTCTTCACTCACGAACTCGCTGCGTACATCATGTCGTCTGCTGATGCTGAACGCCGTTCAAGTCGAAAGCGAAAGCGCAATCAACGTTACACGAATGACGCGTTTGAAGTTGTTGGTATCGTGACGTCTGATGACGAGAAGGCAATATACGAATTTGGAGACGATGCGAGTGATGACTTCGATCCTGAAACAGTAATCGAGGATGTGGACGTCGAAGATGATCTCGAGGACGAGACACGAGCAGACTTCTCAGCAGAAGAGGAAAGCGGAGAGGAGGAGGGTGTTGAGCACCAGGAAATTGAGGTCGAAGATGCCGAGTCCGTCATTGCCGTCGAGTCACCTCAGTCTGACGCCGAAAAAGGACGAGTAGTGACCAGGACCAAGGATAAGGGTGCGAAGATCAGACGAAGACATCCTGATGATGTTGCTCCAGATGATGAAGTCCACACACGCGGTCTCCGCTACAGAGCAAGACATCACGCTCGAGATTATGCGCTACTCGAAACTTATGGTGACGATGCCAACGCGAAGATCAGTCTCCTACGAACGCAAGATCAGTGGTTCGACGAGATCACTTTACCGTCACGTAAGATCGACGCTAAAGGCACTGGTGGTATGTCTTACAGTCATTTTGCATCTGAAGAGGAAAGGAACTTTGAGGCAACAAGAGGCTGGGATTGGTATTATGATCAAGGAGGCCAGGCGGCGTTCGAGCGAGATCAAAAGCTCGAAATAGTAGCCAAGGATGAATTGAAACCATACCTGGGAGATCCTCACCCATCACTACAATTCGTCATGGGACCTCAATCGCAGCAGAAGCTTTTCAGCTTAGATGCTAGACACAGTATGAAAGCTAACGACGCTTGGACAAATACAGCCGGCGTTGCCAAAGACACAAGTCAACGCAGGAGCTGGATACTAAACGCAGGCGACTATGTTCAGACTCTGGACTGGTGTCCTAATCAGACAGGGCAATCGCAATACCTCGCTCTTTCGACGACAAAGCCGTCCATAGTCACCAAGGACTCATTTCGAGCAGATCCAACGAAGACAGCGCCAGCGTTTGCGCCTTCGTCCGCTGAGCCAAGTAGTATCCAGATTTGGGAGTTCCGGAGCACTATCGCCACAAAGGATGGTGCGGCGTTGATAGACATGGACCATGCTCCACGCCTGCATACGATCTTGTGCTTGGATTGGGGCGGTGTTAAGGAGCTCAAGTGGTGCCCATGCTTTCGAGATGAGCGGGCCGAAAATGTCAAGCAAGACCAGATATCGCTCGGCCTGCTAGCTGTACGCTGCGGTGATGGCGTTGCGAGAGTCCTCGCTATATCCTTGAACTCTACATCCAGTCCCTCACCGATTCTTACACGCATCACAGAGGCAGCCTGGGCATCCAAGCCGCCCAACACAATCTGCACATCCCTGACCTGGATCTCTTCCACCCACCTCGCAGCAAGCTGCGCCAACGGCCACATCGCAGTCTGGGACATCTCCACGCATCTCTGCCACCCAGACTCGCCTCCCTTCTCCTCCGACCCCTCACCAACCCCAATTCTCTACCACCCCCTCGACACAACCTACCTCCTCTCCATCCACTCTCTCCGCCCGTCCCGCCCGCATCTCCTCGCCGCAGCCTCCATGTCCGGTCACCTGCACCTCCTTTCCCTCTCCTCCCCCCACATCTCCCACACAACCACCGTCCGCACCCGCGTCGGCACCTCCGTGCTCGCCTGGTCCGACCACATCCAGCACGCCCTCTCTGTGGAAGAGAGCCAAACCTGCCGCGCTCACAATGTGCGTCAATTCTACCAAGCCACATTATTGACGTTTGAGGAGGCGGGCGTGGGCTGTATTGCGACGAGTCAGTGTCATCCCGTGGTGTTGCTGGGAGGGCTGGATGGTGCGGCGGTGGCGTATAATCCGGTCAGGCGGGTTATGCATCGGAGGACGGGGGCGGATCATTATAGGCAGAGGTGGTTTGGGCATGAGTGGAGGAGGGGGATGGAAGTGGTGGTAAAGGCGGATGACAATGGCGCTGATGCTCTTGGTGAGAATGGCAGAGATGGAGGGAGTGATGGAGATTTGGCAATGACGGATGGTATCGACGGAGCCGACATCACTTCACCTGCGCCACCACCTGTCGCAGGCGCATCGAACTCGCTCCCTCCTCCGTCCGTCAGCACCACCAGCAAACCCCTCGATTTCCCCACCGGCCTCTCCCGCCTCACAACCGGCTACACCGTAACCCGCGTCCTCGAAGCCCGCGACGTCGACACCTCCACCACAACCACAACCACCTCAAGCACCCACCCCGCC
>Ga0058698_10000209_pt1 | contig 34962 bp, 37 predicted proteins | sample AgamicAsSfe_FD_67288 | JGI IMG/M metagenome (GOLD analysis project Ga0058698, IMG submission 67288) | Agave microbial communities from Guanajuato, Mexico - As.Sf.e | ecosystem: Host-associated > Plants > Phyllosphere > Phylloplane/Leaf | place: Guanajuato, Mexico | collected 2012-05-30
ATGAACATGATCGACAGCGTGGAAAAGAAGGAAGTCGCTCTCAAGAACATGATGCGCACCGTCGTCCGCGACAAGAAGAAGATTGAAGAGACAATCTCCAGCCTCGACGAGTACAAGAAGGAAGCCTTACACAAGACCTGGTCCAAAGTAAACGCTGACTTTGGCGGCATCTTCAACCTCCTCCTTCCCGGCTCCTTCGCTAAGCTCGATCCGCTCGAGGGCAAAGAGATCTCCGATGGCCTCGAAGTCAAAGTCCAGCTGGGCAAGATCTGGAAGCAGAGCTTGACTGAGCTCTCAGGCGGACAGCGGTCCCTGATCGCACTGAGTTTGATCATGGCGCTGCTGCAGTTTAAGCCGGCACCGATGTATATTCTGGATGAGGTCGATGCGGCGCTGGATCTGTCACACACGCAAAACATCGGTAGGCTGATCAAGGAGAGGTTCAAAGGAAGTCAATTCATTGTGGTCAGTTTGAAGGACGGCATGTTTCAAAATGCGAATAGGATCTTTAGGACGAGGTTTAGTGAGGGGACGAGTATGGTGCAGGCATTGACGCCGGCGGATCTGAAATAGGTAGGTCGGCTGTGGCTGGGGATGTGGTATGCCTGGGAAGTGATGTGTTTGTATTAGTATTGCAGGCTTTTGACCTTGAAGGCGTGCTTCCGGGGTGTTGGTGATCATTGTAGATACGGGACTTGGTGTGAATAATATGTTGTCATTCGATGTCATTGAAGATGTTTCGGTTCTACTTCAAGTGGTTAGACTCCTCCACGTATGCGTGCTGACATCCCAACTCACCTCGTCTTCCAAAGTAATCATCTGACCTAGTTTTTCCACCCCGTGATCAATGGCGCCACGTCCTTTTCCATCAGCTCTCAATATTGGCACCGACATAGTCCTCCTCTCGCGCGTCACTCGTCTCCTCAACAAAGATGGTACGCGATTCCTCCGCCGCGTCCTCACTCCACGAGAACATTCGTTATTCAAGGCGCGTTTCCCAGGAAACCTTGAGAAACACTTATCACGCCCGGAGACAGGTGACAAGCACAACAAGTTGCCCAAAGTTGAGCATTTCATTGGGGGAAGGTGAGCAGAGCGTGCGATGTGAATTTGGTGTGTGGTGTTGTGCTACTTGGCTGCATTAATGCCAGGCGTGGTATCGTGCAATGAAAACAAGAAAATCATGCTGATCGCTCGCATGAAACTCGATATGCCATATAGCGTGTCAGGAAGTGATCGATGGCATGCGTCTGATTACGTAGACATGCTCACTTCTGACCCATACTAGCCGCTGCTGGAATTGTTACAGTGTCTCCTTTAGCACCACGCCATCCAATTCCAATGCCACACACACGAACGAAGCCAAGCTAACGCCAGACCACATTGGATAGATGGGCAGCCAAAGAAGCCTGCATCAAAGCCGTGCAGCCACGGCGCTTGACACTACAGCAAGTTGAGATATGGACGAGACCTGGCTCCAGAGCGCCTGTGGCAGTCATACTGGACGAGCTCAAAAGGAGACCGGCTTCGAGAATAGAGCTTGGAGACCATAGCGTAAACATCGGCGCAGAGAGTGCACCCGTAATGCCCGAATCTGCAGATACGGATTCAGATATTGCTTCGCCGAGACCTGCAACGATCTCTCGGGCTGATTTCGAGAAGATTGAGGGTCAAATTGTGCAAGTGAGCATTTCGCACGACGGTGGATACTGTACAGCTGTTGCACTTGCGCCGGAGATGCATTAAATGAGATCGTGGCGATAACATTTCGAAGACACATGTACATGTGCGAGAGATGAGAGTCTATAGAGTGCTAATCAGGTCGTCGCCGGCACGGTCCATTCATGATTGTACTGCTGCACCAAACCGATTAGATCCAGCTACACATCACGAACCATCACTCGAGTCTCTGAACAGCCTCTTCCAACAGATCAACACCAACGCCTCGCAGGGCAACAACAGCCCACGACGGTATGGCTTCTCTTGCACCGAACCTCTTCCAGAACCATCTTCTCAAGAACTTCGAATAGCTCTCTTTCACGATGGCATGGCGCGCATCACGCATCAGCTGCATCAAGTAGTGCACATTATACATCGTCACGTAGTGAGCACCGACGGTCTCTTTACTAGCGATATGGTGGATGAAAGCTCGCGTGATACCCATGCCTTTGCCAGATGGATGACCTCGAGGCAGACAACAAGGACAGACACAATCCGCGCCCATCGGCCCAAAGTCAGTGGCTTATCGCGCGTGGCGCACCGGTATTGTGCCAGTGGAGGTAATGGCCTCACCGGAGCGTGCGATGCGGGTTGGCCAGACGCAGTCGAACATGTCGGCACCGAGGGCGATGGAAATGAGAAGGTCTTCTGGGTAGCCCTGGCGAAGTTAGGACTTTGGGATGTAGCCGGCAGCATGAGACGTTGAACCTACCACGCCTACGATGTATCGTGGCTTAAGCTCTGGCAGAACACTGGTACAAGTATCGATGCTAGTATCTGATTCAGCACGTCGTGCAGGATCTGGATGAGCAGTACCGTACACTTTGCAATACTTCCCTTTCGCCTCGACGCCACTCAAAGCGGGGATTGCAAAGCCAGCAACATCTCGCTGTGCCATCTGTACACAGCACTCTTTTCGTGCATCGAGATCGACGCCACTCTGGATGACACAGAACAAAGCTTGTGTTGTCATACATACCTCAACAAACCTTATAGGTGTTCCATGGTTCTAATATCAGGTCAAAGCGTTCTTTCGCTACAAATCTGTGACGCGCCCTCCATCGCACTTGCTTCAGCAACTCGACATGGCGGAAGATGAAGCTAGCGCGCTGCTAGCGGAGTACTTCTGGGAGGACGTCGACGCAGCTGTACCTTTCGACTTCGACAGCGAAAAACACGAATTGTGAGTAAATAGTCGTGAAACTCATCCAAATGACTGCAGACACTGACAGGTTCATAATAGTACAGTATCGTCACTCTCTACACTGTCAGCACATTCTCTACACGCAGTAGTAACGCCAACCGACATCTCTATCATGGATCGTATCGTTCGTTCGCTCAACATCATACGCGCACTCCCTTGGGACAGTATCTTCGACATACGCGACATTGTTACTTTGTTAGATTTTATTGGCATAACTGGATGGGCTATTATTATCGGTCTTACTGCTATCGCTTCCATAGCCACTGCTGTCTTTGCCCAGACCAAGCTGAACGACATGGTGAACGTCCATGCATACATTCCTTTCTGGGGGGCGAGTCTTTGGCCTGGTATTGTCGGCACAATCATTGGCACCATTGCTGGGTTGATACGAGCTCGAAGGCAGCGCCCGCTGAACCATGAGCAGTGGCTAAGGCTCCTCCAAGATATCTTTTGTCGGTTCCTGACCCTCATTTGCATTTCGTTCGCGACTGCAGGGTTCAGCTACCTGCAACATAAGGACGATCACCTTTGTCCTCCACCTGCTCCGCAGTCGAGCCCTTCACCGAGCCTTTCGAGCCTACTGGCATGAAGACGGGCAGATCAATGGACCCATGAGGCAGACTGATCACGGCCGCCCGTGCTTTCGTTGTCTGGTGCCATAAATGTATAGCGTTAGTCAGGTATATAGACCTGTCGAGTATGCGTAGGAGGACGTACGGAGCACTTGGCAATAAGCTCGAACCTCGATGCCGACTGCATTCAGATTCTTCCCAAATCATGTCCTGAAGGATGAGGGCCGTGAGGCTGATGTTGCAGTCGGTAGCGCTCACATCTCCGCCACCTTCCCAAAGAGGAGTCCCCCACCACGACCGCCACAATCACCACGATAGCACTAGATAGCTCCAAGAATGTGACAACAACCTCGCCATTCCTCACAATGACACAAATCATGCGTGACGAGGAAATCCTCAAGCAAAAGTACCCAGCCAAAGCTCATGCCCGTCGTGTAGTGACCTATCTCGACCAGAATCTCACCTCCACTCCCTCCTCCTTGACGCGAAACACTCTTGACACTTCCCTATTCTACCTCGAAGGCACGCCAACGAAGTACAACGAGGACAACGATCAGGCATGTCCCTTTCGTCAAAGGAGATACTTCTTCTGGATGACTGGTGTAGACCTGCCTGATTGCAAGTTTGTGTACGATGTCGAAAATGATCATAGCACCCTTTTCATCCCTCCAGTGGATCAGGATGATGTAATCTGGAGTGGTATGCCTTTGGGCAAGGATGAGGGGCTGGAAAAGTAGGGCTTCCGCATATGATATGCATGCTATATTGTATAGCCTAACACGATATCTAGATACGACGTCGACGAAGTCCTGACCACCGACGAGCTAAACTCCTTCTTCGCCTCCCACGCCACGCAACCCATCCTCGCGATCGACAAGCAAATCTCCGACACGACCACCTTCTCCTCCTCCTCCTCCCTCGCGCTCGACATCTCCCACCTCCGCACCGCTATCGAAGAATGTCGCGTCATCAAAGACACCCACGAAATCGCCCTCATCCGCCGCGCCAACCACATTTCCTCCCTCGCGCACCTCGACGTCTTCCGCGCTGTCGCCAAGGCCAAAAACGAGCGCGAGCTCGAAGCCATCTTCGTCGCCCGCTGCATGTCCCTCGGGGCCCGCAATCAAGCTTATAGCTCCATCCTCGCTTCAGGAACCGACGCCGCGACGCTGCATTACGTGCGCAACAATAAAGCCATTGAAGCCGGCACGCTCAACTTGCTCATTGATGCGGGTGGCGAGTATAGCTGCTATGCCGCGGACATCACGCGCACGTTTCCGATCAACGGGAAGTTCTCCAAGGAGAGTGAGGCGATTTACAGACTGGTGTTGAGGATGCAGACGGAATGCTACGGCATGATGCATGGAGGGATGCTATGGGAGGATGTGCACGCGCACGCCCACCGTGTCGCTATAGATGGGCTTCTGAAGCTCGGGATCTTACATAATGGGACTGCAGAGGAGATCTTTGCCGCGCGCACCTCCACAGTCTTCTTTCCGCATGGGCTCGGGCATATGCTCGGGCTGGACACGCACGATTCCGGCGGTCACGCCAACTACAGCGACCCGGACCCGATGTTCCGCTACTTGCGCATTAGGGGAAAAGTCCCTGCCGGCGCGGTCGTGACGAATGAGCCTGGGATATACTTTTGCAGGTTCATGGTGGAACCGGCGATGAAGGAGGGCTCGAAACATAGTAAGTTCATTGATAAGGAGGTGGTGGAGAAGTATTGGGCGGTTGGGGGCGTGAGGATTGAGGATGATGTGTTGATTACGGAGGAGGGGTATGAAAATTTGACGGAGGCGGAGAAGACAGTGGAGGGAATGGAGAGAATATTGCAGCAGGGGAAAGCCTAGAAGTCGCTGGGTCGAGTCGAGAATAGTGGCCTTGCAATGGCTGGGAAGGCGCGTTTAGTAGCACAGCAGATGTAATGCCTTGTTGGCGCTCTCTCACCGTTTCATATGCGCCAGGCAAGGTATATGACCTGCTCAATGTTCCCAGCCTCTATGTTTGCCATGATTTCAATGTACTTCCTGTTCATAATATCCTGACCCCCATTTCGTCCTGTGCAAGTGTGCTTTGCTTGTAAGCCATTCCGACATGGCAACCGTGCCTAGCTCAACCCAAATACCCTTGTGCAACTCCACGCAATTGTATACCTCATATCATTCATCAAAAGTTCGCAGGATAAGCACGCTCCAATGGTATCCGTTGCGTCTCCCATGCCAGCCAGTCCGATCGTGTGGTTCTATATCTTCGTCAGCAACAAGCACCATAGACAGCCTTCAGCACTGCACATACGGTAACAGTCCCATAGCATTAACCTTATATATCCCCAGCGCCAACGTGAGTATATTACACGCAATATATGCCAATTTGACCATCAACAACTTCGCCTTCGTGCTCTCCGTCTCATACGGCACAAACACGCTATTCGTCCCGAAGATTTGCACCAGCGGGTTCTTGAACAGCGTGAACACCATGAAGATGCTGAACACTTGGAGCGAGTTGCCCGTCATCCACATGCCGATCCCTTGCATGGGAAGCTGTTTCGCGGGCGCAAGGGCGATTTCCCACGCTTTTTTTAGCTTGAGTGTGTCCATCTCTTCGGGTGTAGGTTGTCTGCGTGAGGGTGTCTGGAGAGCTTTGCTGTTTTTATCGGTGCCGCTGCGTTTCGGCGCGACGGCAGTGTAGCCTGGAGGGTCGGTGATGATTAGGGCTTTGGACGGCGGTGGGCGCGGTGTCGTGAGGTCGAGAACCCATGACGGGGCAGAAGAGGATGGCGCGGGTGATTTGGCAAGGGACATGGTGGGCGATGGTGAGTATGAGAAGCTCTGGCGTTGTACTGGTGCGGATACTGAAGTAAATAGAGACAATTGGAAACACAATGCTCACGACGTCAAGTCTTGGCATTCGACTTGCTGCAGGGTCCATCCAATCGCGACCACCTTCGACTACACCTCCACACGATCGCGCTTGCGTCAAGCATTAGACAGCACTCATAGAAACACTCAGTCGGGGATAGTCTCGTGTTTTTTACTGTGAAGTACTGTGCTTAGAAAGACGGCCGTCTTGAATGGCTCGTGAAATCGAACAAAGCTCTTGTATCTGCGGAGCATAGAGCTGCTACGGAGTAGTGACCACGATGAGCGGCCAAGATGCCAAGCTCTTCGCCAGAGTAAGTACAGCATCAAGCATCCCTATACCCGAGAAAAGCGTAGATCTGTGCCATCACAGTTGGGCTCTTGAGGATATCTATGTACTAAACAAGACATAGGGCAAGGTGGCGGAGCTCCGCGCCGAGCTTGAATCTGGAGGCAAGAAAGACAAGAACTTCTCGGCCAAAAAGATTGCCATGAAGAAGATTGTGGCAAACATGACCATGAACAACAATGAGATGGTGGCATTGTTCCCGGACGTCATTGCTCAGATGCAGATTCCAAGTTTGGACATAAAGAAGATGTGAGTGCTCAAGATCCGGAGCTGCGCACCCTCTGGCTAATGCAATTCGCAAGGTGTTTCCTCTTTTTGGTCAACTATGCGCGCGTCAAGCCGGAAATTGCATTGAAAGCTCTACCACAGATATTGAATGTGAGTTTCGTGGGAGCCCCGCATGCATTTGTGAGCTAATCGTACACAGGATCTCGAGGATGACAATCCTCTAATAAGGGCACTTGCGTTACGGACGATATCGTACATACATGTCAAGGAATATGTGCAGGGCACCTATGTACCACTAAAACGACTTCTCCAGGATAGTGATCCGTATGTGCGGAAAACAGCAGCATTCACGGTGGCGAAAATGTACGATCATGATAAGCGATTTGTCGAAGATTCAGACCTGATCGAGAGACTCAACTCCATGCTACGAGACGAAAATCCGACAGTAGTCGCTAGCGCGTTAGCAGCACTAACAGATATCTGGCACCGGAGCGAGTCGATAAAGCTAACGATTGACTACGCGAATGCGTCGAACATTGTACAGATTCTGCCAGATTGTTCAGAGTATGTCATTGGTCTTGTCAAACATCAAGCGCCCACTAACAGCATCCAGATGGGGTCAAACATATATCCTCGAAGCGATGATGAACTATGTTCCACAAGACACAAGCGAAGCCACAATCCTAGCCGAACGCATCGCCCCTCGCCTCTCCCACCAAAATTCCGCCGTCGTCCTCAACTGCGTCCGCGTCCTCCTCTACCTCTTCAACTACATGTCCGACGAAAGCATCATCAAATCACTCTGCCAACGCCTCTCCCCGCCCCTTGTGACCCTCCTCTCAAAAGGCCCCGAAATCCAATACCTCGCCCTGCGCAACGTCCTCCTGATCCTACAACGCTACCCCGAGGTCCTTCGCAGCGAAATCCGCGTTTTCTTCTGCAAATATAACGACCCCATCTACGTCAAAGTAACCAAATTGGAACTCCTCTTCACCCTGGCCAACGCCTCAAACATCTCCGAAGTCCTCGCCGAACTCCGCGAATACGCGACCGAAATCGACGTCCACTTCGTCCGCAAATCCGTGCGCGCTATTGGGAAACTCGCCATCAAGATCGAGCCGGCTGCCCGCGCCTGCATCGACACGCTGCTGGATCTCGTGTCCACTAAAGTGTCGTACATTGTGCAAGAAGCGACCGTGGTCATCAAGAACATCTTCCGCAAGTACCCGTCGCGCTACGAATCCGTCATCGGCGTGCTCTGCGAGCACCTCGATTCTCTGGACGAGCCCGAAGCCAAAGCAGCCATGATCTGGATCATAGGGCAGTACGCAGGTCGCATCGCCAACAGCGCCGATCTCCTCGAAGACTTCCTCTTCAGCTTCAAGGACGAGACGTACGAGGTGCAACTGGCGCTCCTCACGGCAACTGTGAAGCTGTTCATAGCGCGCCCCACGAAAGGCGCCAGCCTCGTCCCGAAAGTGCTGAAGTGGGCGACGGAGGAATCGGATCACCCTGATCTGCGCGAGCGCGGGTTTTTCTACTGGCGGCTGCTGTCGTACTCTATGGACACAAGTCTTGCTAAGGCCATCGTGCTGGGCGAGAAACCGCCCATTACAGCGGAAGCAGAAAAGTTGGATCCAGCTACGCTGCAGGAAATGTGTCTCAACGTCGGTACACTGGCGACTATCTACCTCAAGCCGGTAAAGAGCGTGTTTCGCAATGCGCGAGAGCGGAAGTTGGAGGAGAGTCCGGCGCTGCAACGGCAGAACTTGCCGACGGTAGTGGCGGCACGCGAAAGAGCACGGGCGGGCACAGGCACGAGTGAGCAGGGATTAAAAAGGAGGGATGCAGCGGAGGCGGCGGCAGGGAAGAATCCATTTGGGATGGTGCAGGGACAGGGACAAGGGCTGGGACAGAGGGATGTTAGCTCTTCATCGCTGATGGGTGGGAATGGCGACCTTGCTGCAGCGGTGGATGCGGCGGATGAGTACTTCTCGGGCTTGAATTCGAGCATGGCTGGGATGCAGGTTGGCGATGACGATTTGATGACGCCGCAGGGTGCGCCGGGCAATGGGGGTGGGTATATGGCGAATCAGCAGTATCAGTATGGGTCGATGAGCATGTCGAGGAGTCATGAGCAGGATGGAGATGCGGAGGAGGATTTGTTGTCATTCTAGTTTGAGATTGAGGTAACATAAAGAGCTCTCTTGGTCTTGGTTCCGTATCTAAGGATCTCATGAAGCAACGGGAGCTACGTTGGAGCCAGAATGTATTCTCACGAACGCAGCCATGTTATATGTAGTGACTGCGCGATATCCTCGCGTGAGCCAAGCCAGGCAGCTCTGCTCATGCAGACGTCCGAATAGCAGTATGTGTGGGGATGTTGAGCACAGCACCAGAACAGGATGTAGATAACAGGTAGTTTGCAAGTAGGCTTCATGAACAACCCGATTTCACAACCTTGAAGCTCACGATATACACAATATAGGATGGTTTTTCCCATAAAGCAAGTGAAAAGGCGTAGAATGAATATTGCACCGTCGGGTCGAACAGTCACGCGGGAGTCAAGCCAGTGCAAACAGAGAAGAACCGCAGGCCAACAAGTGACCGCAGTAATGGCGATCAAGCCTCACCACTCAACAGGTACAACCCGTCTTGCAGTTCAGCGACACCTGAGAGAAGGAAAAGGCTTTCTTGATTTCCTATCATAAACACCGACATGGCTGAACACCAGACATTCTGGCACATTTCCAGCCTCCATAGCATCCCTTTTGTGGTTGATATCGTAGCGAAGGTGCGTAGTGTAGTGTTCTGACGCCAGCCGCAGAGTGTTGTTGGAGAAGACAGTCGCATGCTCTAAGCACGAGCGGGTCTGTCGTTGAACCTTCTTGGCCTCTCCTGTGGGGCGTTCTGCTGGACTGCAACGACGTTGACGGGGACAGAGTCGAACTGATATGAAGACTGTCAGCTCTTGTACTCTTGAGTGAGAATAGAGAGTAAAACATACACCCATGCTCTTCAACATGTCCTTGGTCTCCTGGTCGACGTCCAATTGGCCGCTCTCGCTGTTCTGGGCAAAGTCGAGTGCCGAAACCTCGGGCACGTACTGGTCCTTGCGCTCACGCTCCTCCTCTTGAAGCTTGAAGGAGATACCACGGACGGGTCCACGCTGAATGCGCTTCATCAAGTGTGTGGTGTAGCCGGCAATCTACAATGATCCCGTCAGCTGAGGCTCTTATTTCCTTCTGCTGCTGTTGCTTTGCAGTATAGTGAACACACCTTGTTCCTCAGTCTCTTGGATGCAATAATGGCAATCTCATCGCAGATGCGCTTGTTGGTCTCGAAGTCCTGAGTGAGCTTGGGGTAGTAGCGCTCGATGATGACCTTGGCGGACTTCTTGACGGTCTTGGTGCGGACACGACCCATGTTGGCGGATTAGGTATGTAGTCGTTAGTGGGCTTGGGGGAGTGGTCGATGGTTGTCGTTGTCGAGAGAGAATCGCTAAGTCGTCTGGTGAAGGTTGTTCAGTGTGTGCAATATTCAAATTTGGGTGGAGCGTGGATGAGCTAGTCGTTTTGGGCAATATGCGACAATATCAGCCTTACAACTTCCGAGCTGCGACTTTCAACACCATTGGCACAGAGTCTCGCCTTTGGATAGTCCAGCAGTCACTACACGTCACAATGTCCGCCGCACGATTCGCACGAACTGCTCTTCGAGCCTCCGCTCTCGCCCGCCCGGCTGTCCAGCGCCGTGGCTACGCCGATGTTGCTTCCGACAAGATTCAGCTTTCCCTGACACTTCCGCATCAGGTATGAGAAGTCAGGCGGGATATATTGGTGGAGAGCGCAATGCTGATAATACCTTTTCCTAGTCTGTATACAAGTCCACCGACTGGTACGTCTTGAAATGAAGCCAAAAGGAACCGCGATCCTATCGATTCTAGCGACATACAATAATGAATCTTAAGCAAGAAGCTAATGAATATCCTTTACAGTGTCCAGGTCAACTTCGCTGCCGAGTCCGGAGAGATGGGTGTCCTCGCAAACCACGTTCCTTCGATCGAGCAGCTCAAGCCAGGTCTTATCGAGGTTATTGAGGAGGCAGGTGGTAGCAAGCAGTTCTTCCGTACGTGGTCCTTGTGAAGTCATCGAAAGGAAGGAAGAGCGAACGTCTGGGATGATTGGAGTAATGCTGATATATTGATCCAGTCTCTGGAGGTTTCGCTGTAGTTCAACCCGGCTCGAAGCTGAGCATTAACGCTGTCGAGGGATACGCTCTCGAGGACTTCAGCCTCGAGGTTTGTGCTGCTTTGAATCATTCCTCTGGGATATGCAGAAACTGATCTGATTCCCAGGCCGTGAGAAACCAGATCGGCGAGGCGCAGAAAGTTGCTGGTGGTGGTGGAAGCGAGGTTGACCGTGCTGAGGCGGCGATTGAGCTTGAGGTATGGGACCCGATATTACATGGTCATTCGTGTTATTGGACATCAAGACTGACATTCTATAGGTGCTCGAGAGCTTGCAGGCGGCTCTGCGTTGATTAATTCCATGAGTAGTATGCTAAGGACATATTGGAGTGTACAATAGATTGAAAAGCAAAGCATCCATCCTATGCATCGTCGCTTCCTGAATTGACATAGCTGCAACGCTCTTTCTCTTATTGTTTTTAATGGAAAAAAGTTCCGAGGCTGCTCCACGTTTGAGCACAAGGCGACTGTAAAGGTTCGTTCGAGTGCACTAATCAACCTAGTCATTGCATTGTTATTCCTAGCTGCGCAACATACTCTACCGCACTCCTCGTCGACCTATTGCTTTCTTCTTGTCATTCTTTTGAATCTAGCTTGCCGCATCTACGAGCATGCCAACTCCTTCCGTGTCGGAGAGGATCAAGGCTTTCAATAACAAATCAGACGCTGGAGAGGCAGATGCACTGAAGCCGACCTCATTTCAAAATCGGTCTGCCTGGCCGAAAGCACCAGCTTCTACTCGCGTCCCGGTCTCAAGCGGTCCATCGCCATCACCTGCACCTTCTCGCATTGCCGAAGCCATCCACGGCCGAACACCACCAACATCACGTCCCAGCACACCAGCCACGTCCGACGCGCCGCCTCTAGTCATAAGTGGCCCAGCACAACAATCTCCAGATTTGCCAACTCTCGAGCCAGCAGTGCTTCCTCCTGTCACATCGACCACAACAGCAGCACCGGTTGTTGCCGCGATACCTTTGCCAAAAGAGACACCATCGAGCGCTGGATTTGGTCGGCGAGACACACAACGCTTCATGTCGCCTGCTGTACATAGGACGGACTTCGCACATGAACATCATGGTCACCTTGATCTCGCGTCCCTGGACAGCTCGTTCCCACCAAATCTACCGATGAATGCTCAGCCTGAGCTCCGCCACCCTATCCCAAATTCTACCGCTGGCGATAAGGCGCTCAGTAGACTCAAGAGACTTCATGAGGCAGATCCCAACAGTCCACTCGCCAAGTTCCGACGTACCGACACGAGAAAACTAATCAATAGTGACGAGAGTATTGTTGTACCCAGAAGCTTGAGCTTGCCAAGCACTCCCATTAGTGATCCGAATACTGCCAACGTGCCGGCAGTCGATAATAGCTCCGGGAGTGAGCCGTCGACTCCAGCACCGTCCGCGAAAGTAGTCCATGAGAAGGTCTCGGCGATTGAGGCATTGGCGCATCAGGATCAGCCGGCTGACATCGGAAAGTCCGGTGACGGCTCAACTACTTCCACCTTAGCACCAGCATCACATACCAGTGAATCACTGCTCTCGCCATCCGACAAAGCGTCTCTGGTTCCGGGTGCTTACAACTTCGACTTGCAGCCGGAAGGTTTTGGTCGTTCGCACCAGAATTCCTCGACTTCCGCACCATTCATCACTGCACCGGCTTCACCAGACAATAGTTCAGCCGCAATACCGCTCAGTCCTGACGAGCTTCCATCGATACTGTTGCCAAAGCTGATTGCTATGCCTTACATCGCGAGCCCGAGTCCTGTGAACCATCACGACAATGGCAACGAGGATCTGGCCCAAGTGAGCGGTGCTCTTGACGCTATCGTTCTGGACTACCGCGCCGCATTCGAGGACATCATTATCCGTCTTGCCAAAGCATCCACGAATATGAGCAAAGACTATGACAATGCAGACGTCCCTAATTTGCCAGCCACTGCTACCAATGGCGCTTCTGCAAAGGCTACTGCTGTCAATCCAGTCCCGGAAGACGAGATGAAAGTCGAGCACCCCATCAGCACAAAGATAGATCATTTTCCCGAGCCACACAAGACGATTGCGACATCTCTACCGAAGTTGAATAGTCAAGCAAGCATCCTCCTTGATTTGATGCGACAGATCAAACACGTCGCAGCCGTCTGGTCCGTAGACCTTGAGCTTGTTGAGTCTCAACCCTGCCTTTGCCATCCTTTCCCTTCCTAGCGGCAGCATCATTGAGGTAGATACTGACTAAAGTGAATAATAGAACGACATAGCAGCAATCGACATGTTTCAATTTCACAACAAAGCAAGAACGCTGACGAGATACGCCAAGGATGCGCCACGTCCGCTGTGGTGTGATAGCAAGCAGCAGTCTTTCAAGCAAATGGAAAATTGGGCTGGTTGGGACAGGGGCTATGGTATGAGATGGGGCTTCGATGGCTATGGCGACGAGGACTCCCAGGCTGATGAAGAAGCCACTCTGCTTGTGCTCCAGCAAAAGACAGCACGCTTGTTACACGAGTGTCAGTGTGCTCTGCTTGGTATCGAGCCGCCGCTGCAGATGGTGAGTGGGTATAGAGAGTATGGGAGCCAGCACGAACTTGAATGTACTTGGATAGAGTCTGTTAATCGACACGAGGACTATCGGTGGACAGTACCACAATCTGATCCAGGACTAAGTGGCTCGGAGGAAGACGAGCTTAGCATTATCGACATGTATACTTCAACCTAGAACACCTTGATAATCTGCAGAGTTCATGGTATAGCTGAATTTGACATAAGCGAAGTCTGAGATGACCCGTCGTACAGCACCCTATCATTTGCAGCCTTCATGGTCGTGTCTTTTAATGTAGGGTAGTGCCCAGCACCTCTTGCTTGAACCGACCCAGCGGAACTTGCGAGACTTGTCCTAGGAATTCCCATGGTTCATGTCCTATGTGTATGTCTATGTCGTTGCGTCGTGTATCATGGTGTACAGTTCTCTTCTCAAATCGGCGGTTGACCGAAGCCTACTCCCATCTAGCAACACGCAACCACCACTCCACCCATAGCCGTCGTCATCATGCCAATCCAGAACCACGTATTTCCCTCCAACCACGCACTCTTCTTGCCCAGCACCTGTCCGTTCCCACCCAGCTGCGTTCCGACACCCCCGCCATACGCCCTCTTCACCTTTGCCTTCCCCGTCGCCGTTGCTGCTGTTCCCGTCGCACTAATCGTGGGATTTAACGTCTGCGTCGGCAACATCTGCGGCGGCGTCATCGCCAACCACATCGGATTCACGGGCGTGCCATCCCACTGGAACAGATTGAGCCGCCACTGCCCATTATACGGATCCACTGCCAGCTGCACCTCCGAAAAGAATTCGGTCTGGTTATAGCGCAGCAGCTCGGTCGTCTTGGAGGTGCAGGGCGCGGAGAGGAGGGAGCGGCCGTCGACGCTGATGGGTGTCAGGGAGAGATTTGGCGTGTTGAGGGTCGCGTTGGTGCCGATGGCGTAGGTTCCGTGTTGCCATTGGAGGATTGCGGAGGGGCAGGAGGGTGTTGTTGCTGGGAAATGTTAGTTGAGGGCGTGAGGAAGGGAGATGGATTAGGGACGCACGGTTGGAGATTGCGCGGTATAGTGCCTCTTCGTAGTACCCGTCCGCGGTGAAGGAGTAGGATATACCGGTCAGGTTTGGCTCGAACATGACTTCGTTAACGGGATCGTAGAAACCCTGGTGGGAAGAAGGTATCAGTGTGTGTACCTTGAGATAAGTGCAGGGTTTTGGATGCATACAGGTCCGGTAAGTACTTTCGCGGACTTCGATGTCCATGTGCCGACTAATGAGGCTGGGTTGAACGCTTGAGCGTCGGTGGTGTGAGAGAGAGCATTGAGAGCGGTGAGAACATATAATGAGAGTGATGCTGGTAGTAGCTGCATATTGGCGTCGAGGTTGTGTTTACGGTGTGCTGATGGCTTGCCGGCAATACAGTAGAATCCGAGGCGCCTCGTCGGGAACGCGATCTCGAAGCAGAAATGAAGTATTGTACGACGAGGGATGGACTGCGCCAATTTCTGGAAGTTCAAATGTTTATGTTTCGCGTCACCCGTAGACCGTTTCACATTGGAAAGAGCTTCCACGCGCCAAGCAAAAAGGGAGGATTCCGCAGTGTGTTATTGTTATTGGTTTCTTCTTCTGCACGACTACGGATATTACATGGGATCTTCTCCTCTGGCTTTGGCTTCTGCTGCTTCCTTCTTACGCTGCAGATATCTCTCCTTCGCGCTCGAAACATCAGCATCTGTCTTCCGACTTTTTGATGCTCGTTCAATTTTCTCTTGTTCCGCTGCTTCTGCCTCTGCTGCCTTGAGCGCTGCCGCCTCGAGCTGCTGCTCCATCATCCGTGTCTGTCGTTCGCGCATGGCCTTTTGTCCTTCAGTCCGTCCTCGGTATGCTGTCTGTTGGACTGGTCTTTGTGCAGTACCCACAGCTGGAGTGCCGTCTGCCTTCCTCTTTGGTGCCACATTCAGACCTGCTGTGAGCAGTTGCCGCTTGTCTGCGACCTGCCCTTCCTCGTTGATCATGATCTTTGCACCGTGCTCATTCAGCTCCTTCGCCATCTGTGCCGCGCTCTTCTCTTGTGGTTCACTATCCACCGGCGTGCCAGCCTTGACCTCGGTTGCAGCCTGTACGACTTCCTGATGCTGCTGCTCTTCCTGCTCCATGACACTTCTGTAAAATCCAGTCATGCCCTTGCCCTGTCTCTTCTTTGACTCTGCTTCCTCCTTCTTCGCTTCTTCTGCCTCCATACGCTTCACCTCCTCCTGCTGCGCCTTGTAAGCTTCCGTCACGAACGCATCCTTGTCTGCAAACTCTTCTCCTTCCTCTTCTCGCTGCTTCTGCAGCAATCGATCCTGAGCACGAAGCTGATCTCGTTTGCGCACTTCTGCAGCTGCAAGGAGGTTTCCCATATACTTTGGCTTGCGCTCTATGGCATCTTGCTTCTCAGCTGCCTTCTTTGCAGCACTCTTTGCATGGAGCGCATCGAATGCTGCGTCGTAATCATAAATCGACGCATCGATCGTCTCGGCTTCTGCTTGTCGCTGCTTGATCGCTCGTAATGTAGAGAGATCTGTTCGATTTGAATCTAAATTGCCTTTGCTTTGTAGTGTCGGTGGCTGCCCAGAAGGCTTCTTATTCGTGACATCCTTGTTTGGCGGTCTTCCTAGGGTGGATTCTGGGTCTGCGGGTATTATTTCATCATCAGAATCATCGCCACCAAATGCAAGATTGCGCTTTGGAGCTACAGGCTTTGGTTGGCCTGGATTTCCTTTCTTCTGTATGTTGAGGCCGAACTTTAGCGACATCTTTGTTGCAGGTAAACAGAGGCGGGTGATCGTCATATCTCATTGTCGGAGTTGATGTCCGATGGCATACCCTGCATGACGAATTCATCATTTACTGATAGATCAATCAGTCCATCGTTATTGTCGCTGAATTCAAACACATGAGAACATAAATCCCACAACCGCGCTATATGGCGCGCGTGCGCAGAAGATGACCAGAGACGAAGAGAAGTACGGATATGTCCATGACTTCGATGATGAAACAAGCACAACACGCCGCTTTCGGTTCAAAGAACACAAAAAGCGGCGATCAGAGGGAGACGATGTAGATGAAAACGGACATCGAAGCCATCGTCGTAAACGACGTAGTACTCGTCGCGATGAGAGCGAACGACATAACAATGACGCGGAAATACATGCGACTTCGCAACCTCAGTCAAAGTCTGCCAATACTACTTCGGCTTCACCTCAATCTGGCGGTCACTCATCACCTTTGCATCACATGGATAGCGATACGGCTTTTCGAGAGTCACTCTTTGATGCAATGGCGGACGAGGAGGGAGCTGACTACTGGTCAAATGTCTATGGACAGCCAATCCATAATTACCCAAACACTTATGTTTCGAAAGAGACTGGTAAGCTTGAACAGATGAATGACGACGAGTACACCGAGTACGTGCGGACGAAGATGTGGGAGAAGACTCATCAACATGTACTTGAGGAGCGAGCAAGACGAGAGGCAGCGGCGAAGAAAGCAAAGGAGGCGAGAGCACAAGCCAAGCAAGACGGCAGTCGCATGGAAAGTGAACATGATGCTTTCAGACGCCGAATGGAGGATAGCCTGCGACGAGGAGAGGAGCGAAGAGCGCAGAAAGGCTGGAAGGAGGCGTGGCAGCGGTATGTTGACCTCTGGGCAAAGCTGCTGGACCGCAAAGAGCGGTCTGACCAGGCATCGAAGCATGACCACCTCATACCGTGGCCGGTGCTTTCTGGAAAATCAAAAGACATTGACGCGCAGCATCTTCATTCTTTCTTCGAGCACTCGCCGGATGAGCAGCTTGCAGGGCGCACTTTGAAGGACTTATTGAAGAAGGAAAGGATACGGTGGCATCCAGATAAAATGCAACAGCGACTTGGGGGGGAACTGGATGCAGATACTTTGAGGTCGATCACAGCAGTGTTCCAGCTGATTGATGACATGCGTATAAACACAGCGTATCAATAGCAGGCAATGAACTTTGCCTATCTTGTCTGGATGACAAGGCAAATAAGTACTCTGGTCGTACACTAGGAGATCTGATCGATCTGCTCAAAGAAATACATGATGACTGCTCACGCGACGTACCCTCCCCTGGTTCGCGGTGACGATTAAACCCTTACTTGAGACATAGCATTATGCCGCGCAGGCGAGCAACAACCCCTGTGACAGGGTAGCTCTGTCAGAGAGCAGCAGACTCGATTACAGCTAAAGTGGCTTGGCTTGGTGGTCAGAAAAGACAGGGCTATTTGAAACACCCCGCCATGCACGGCCTTGCTGAGGAATACGAGTCCGTCATTCCCCATTTACGACGGTCCGGTATCCCTGACGTATGTCACAGAAGACTTGTCACGAAAGTACGGACATTATGGACCACTATGGACAATAGCATACAGAGATCATTGGCATGGTTACAATATGGTACTATGTAGTAGTAGATCAATAAAGCAAGAAATATCAATTTGCTGTGAACTCAATATTACAAAGGAACCGTCGGCCCAAGAAGAACTGCCGAAAAGCTGAACTTTTCGAGATGACAGCCATGGTAAGTAGACCCCCTCGCAATCGCTTGGAAAGCACTGGCTTCCACATTACAAATCACTCCAACAGCACCGCAGGACGGGGCTCACTCTTGGATGCCCCGATACCGGTGAAAGGGTGTGTAACTGTCCTGGAAAATCGCTCACCAGGATTTCACTGTTTTTCGGGCATGTGCATATGGATCAACGTCCCTGCAGAGCGATCCAAGCATGGCAAGCCTGTATCGGATCGCATGGCTGTGATCCAGCGCATGCTTTTGCAAGGCCTCATTGCTTCCGTAAGCCGACCCCGAGCAGTATGCCTGTGGTAAAGTGGCGAAGCAGTAGCTAGAATATACATGACTGCGGGAAACAAGGCACAAGAACAAAGCAGCGGAATGCCAGTAAATGCCATTGTCATGACGGGGTCTTACGGAAGTCTCATGTGACCATGACTCGTCTTTGTCCGTAAGAGTAGAAGTGGGCTATTCACAACTGCAATTTGAACCTGCACCTCATAACAACCTTTGACTACTGTATCTCTCAACCCTCCTCAATCTTCTCCCTTTCTACAACAACCCTCCTGGTCACTACAGTAGTCTTCGAACGCGACAGCACGCTCCCTTTGAGCCTCTGCTCCTACCTAATCTACCTCGTGTTAGCTCAGTCTGCACTTCTCGCCACGCCTGCCGCCTGATCACCACCACCATCATCATCAACATCCCCCTCTGAACGTCGAACAAACTTCGACAAAGCAATCCACCACTGCAGCCACGCTCAGAATACCTTTCCCGACATTTAAAATGTCTTATTTCGATTTATAACCTCTTACTGTCCTCCAGGACAAAGGACATTTCCACTCCAACCTTTCTCGCAGTCGACTTCGTACTGCAACCTTTTCAGATTCAGCCTTCTATAACAGCCGGCTTATTGTCTCTTACATACTTTCGTGACCCTTGATCACATTGCCTGGTTCAACCGCAGATATAATGGCGCACCATCAACATTACGGACAGAGATTCGACTCGAATCACTCTGCAAGCACGATGCACGCCAGACCTTCGACCTCTTCAACCATGCCGTCCATCTCCGAAGGTGAGCATGTGGCCGAAAGTGATGAACCTCCTGATATGGCCCATCAGCAAGAACAAAAACCACTTTTTAGCAAGACTGCTTGCAGACCTGCACCTGCTGCGCGCCGTGAATCCTTGTTGACCAAGGGCTTGCACACCGACTCCGAATCGCAAGATCACGACGACCATGCCACCCAAGCGTCAAAGCTACAACAGTATCCTTCACGCTCCTCTACCTGTAGCACTCAGAGCGGTCACAGTGCCGGCAACTGGACCAGCGATGAAGCGCTTCAGAGCCCAAGCACGATGGCGAGCACACCTACTTCTCCTCGCACGTCAGTCGCTTTGTCATCCCGACAGGCACTACCTCCTAAGATCTCCTTCCAACTCACCAAGCCTAATGGCTCTACTTCCGCCACAGTAACAGTCGATGATTCTGAGAACAAAACCGGCGAGACTAAAGTTGAAGCTGAGCTTGGCCGCAAGAGGTGCATCAGCTTCTTCTGCAAAGGAAGCAAGCCTGAGCCCGCCACTGCTGAGCAGGCCAAGGTCGTTCCAGAACCAGCTTCCACGGAGACTGTCAAGCGGCCTTCCACCATACGATTTGCATGCCCATCTAGCTACTTTCCTAAAGCCGCCGAATCAGCAGAAGAGCATCACCGCGCCTTGAGACGTCATAGTCCTGCACCTCCTACAATGACAAGCTCTCCATCACCATCCACCAAAAGTCAACGACGTGGACATCGCGACTCTGACTCCACAATCAAGCTAGAATCTCCCAGAGAATCTTTCCGTAACCTGCCTGGACTGCGCAGGATCAGCACGTCATCGCAGCCGCCACGAAACGAGGCTACAAGATTTCACGAGTTTGCAAGCTCTGATGAAGAGGTCGAGGACTGGCTACAAGCATCGACATGCTACAAGTCACGCTTGACTGTTGAAGATACTTTGAAGCGCGAGAACGACATTCGCAAGCTTACCGAAGAGGCTGAGGAAGAGGCTCTCGCTGACGAGTTGGACGAGGCAGACAACACTGGCGACGATGATGAGATTGACCCTTTCTCTGATTATGACCTCGAAGATGACGGATTTCAATCTGATATCGAGGCTGGCTTTGCATCGTCGGACGACGAAAGCGACGACGATTCCGATTATGAATGGTGGGCACCAAAAAGATCGACAACTGCTTCGCCTTATGTCCCTCCCAAGTCTTTTAGACGCACGTCTTCGGTTCGCGCTCATGCCGATACCTCTGATGAGGCTCAGTCACCTTCTGGGCACAATGGTCGTCGCGTCAAAGGCAAGAAGACTCTTCCGGTCAACATCAGACCTCAAAGTCCTGAGCTACCTGACAGTACAGACTTTGTATGTGGTACGCTCGACGAGGACAGACCACTTGAAGAAGCCTTTATTGCAAACAGGAAACAGAAGCTTGCTGCAAAGAAGCCCACAAGGCCTCAAGACATCGATCCTAGCTTCCCCACATCGGATCCTGAGTTGGCTCATGATGACTTTGATGAGGAGGACGAGGTATCAGAAGAGGATCAAAAGAAGTCCAAGACTAAGTATGCGCGTAACAAGGAGCACCGCACGCATCGTTCAATCTTCATGCATGGCTTTGAAGATGATGACGAGCCTCGTGGTCGCAAGCAAAGCAATGGCCTACCCAAAGGTTGCATAACCCCACCTCATCGTCGCGCCAAATCGCCAGCACCGCCCACAACGATCAAGCATCGTGCAAAGTCGCCTGCTCCTAAAGCCATGATGAGGTCACCCCCACCACCTCCACGTCTTGTGTCCCCGCCACCTCCAAGCCGTCATGCTTCCAAGGTCAACTCACCATCGCCACGCACACACTCGTTCTTCTACCAAGGAAGTTACGAGCCAACACATACTTCTTCCCTGCCACGGTCGCCAAAGCCGAAGACACGCCGTCGACCTTCAGGAGAGGAAGAGGACGAAGAGGAAGATTCAGGCGAGGAAACCGAGCATGAAAAGCCATATGCTCGTGGTGCAATTGACATCTTGCAAGGCCTGGAACGAAAGCGTCTTAAGCGCCGCGAAAAGCTCTACATGAAGCACTGCAAGAACAAGGAGCACAAGAAGGAGAAACGTCCTCAGCCTGGAAGAGGAGCTGAGCGTATGCGCCAGATCGGTATCGAGTGTGCGATCTACAGAGGCACCAGGGTCTTGTCTGTCTAGAGAAGTAGAGACAGTATGTTGATGTCACGCGACCACGAAACGTCAATATTCTGTTCATTCGCGCTGGCGTTCATCATGCGAAGTCGGCTGCGAAGTGTTCGCAAGCCTCGACGTTTGTTTTATAAGTTCGGATTCCGGGATATATAGTCTGCGCATTCTGCAAATTTGCACTGCTTCCTTCCTGTACCTATGGTATACGTAGTCATAGAAATACAATGGCTAAACAATAAACACTGTACAGATTGCATCTTTAACCTGACTTGAAAACTCGACCCGATCAGCCGTGCTGCTGTCTAATGTGATTGTTGGAGGGGCGGTAGATCATTCGATGGGATTTGTTGTTGTGCCATCCCTGTTTCGCAGTTGCACTAGAATGTGAAACTCCTTGCTGGGCGTGCTGGATCATGGAATCCTCCGATACATTCTCCATCCCTAGCTTTACCGATACGGTAATGCAAAGTCACTGATATGGCTTCTCAACTACTTCTTCCACATCGCAGATCGGAACAAGATCACGATGGAGGACTCGAAGTCCCCCATCTTTGACAACGATGCGTACGACTACACTAAGCTTCCGGACTACGACACAACATTCATAGCCGAGGAGGATCTCGAAGCGTTCGCGCAGGCTCTCGCTGCGCCAGATGTCCCTCTCGATGTTCCTCAAATACCCACCGAGTCCATCTTCTTCACCGCCTTGAATGACTGGGCTCCGCTCTACCAACGTGTACGACGACGGACCAATCCCCTCGGCACAAAGAAGAGTAGAAAGCTCCGACCGACACGGAAGGACGAGACAAGAGAGGGCAACGTCTACAATCTGCTGAAATGGCCTCTGCTATTCGTGGTGCTTGGCTGGCTCATCGTGCTGGGCGCGGCGTACATGCTCACGCGAGCCTACATCTTCGCCTATGAACATTTCGTCACGATACGGGGACACAGGGAGAAGCTAAGGCGGAAGATGAGATCGGCGACGACGTATGAGGCGTGGATCGTGGCTGCAAGGGAGATGGACAGGTACTTGGGGAATAACAAATGGAAGGAGACGGATCAGTATGCGTACTACAACAGTGGGACGATACGCAGAGTGAAAGATGAGCTACGGGCGCTCAGGACTATGCTCGAGGATGAGGACGGGACAGACAAGAAGGATGTTGCGGAAGACCTGCGCCTGCTACTTGAGGCGTCTGTCAAGGACAACTTTGTAGGCGTGGAGAACTCTCGTCTGTACTCCGAGACCTTCTACGGCACCAAGACGATTGTCCAGGAATTTGTGGACGAAGTAGAACTTTCTCTGGAGGCACTTTCGCATACGAAGTTATCCCTAGAAGAGAAAGCAATAACATACAATCATCTCTACCGTAACTATGGCCGCACTGCACTGTGTCTATCAGGAGGTAAGAAGGCATCTTCACAGCCTCTGCAGCGTGCGGTTCAACTAACCGTTCACAAGGAGCCGCATTCGCTTACTACCACTTCGGAGTCTGCAAAGCCCTGCTGGATGCTGACGTGTTTCCAGAGGTCTTGACTGGCACGTCTGGTGGCGCTCTGGTGGCATCACTTCTGGCCACACGCACGAATGCAGAGTTGAAGAACCTACTGACTCCGGCCCTCGCTTACAAGATCACCGCATGTTCAGAAGGCATCACGACCTGGTTTCCCCGCTGGTACCGCACAGGCGCTCGCTTCGACTCGGTAGACTGGGGAAGAGGTTGCAGCTGGTTCTGTAGAGGCAGTCTTACCTTTCGCGAAGCCTATGAACGCACTGGGCGGATCTTGAATGTGACTTGTATTCCATCTGATCCTCATTCGCCGACGGTCCTTGCAAACTATCTCACAGCTCCTGACTGTATCATCTGGTCAGCAGTGCTGGCCTCTGCTGCTGTCCCGGGCATCCTGAACCCAGTCGTACTCATGAAGAAGAACCGCGTCACTGGGAAGCTGGAGCCGTACAGCTTTGGCGCTAAGTGGAAGTATGGGAGTCTTCGCACTGACGTGCCTCTCAAGGCACTGAATACGCATTTCAACGTCAATTTCAGCATAGGTAATTTACTATCCTTCAGTTTGTAAAGAGCGTACTGATTGACTGATCCTCCAACCACACAGTCAGCCAAATGAACCCCCACATCAACCTCTTCTTCTTCTCCTCGCGTGGCACAGTCGGCCGTCCCGTAACGCACCGCCGCGGTCGCGGCTGGCGCGGCGGCTTCCTCGGCTTGTCGGCCAAGACTGGAGCGAGATCTGGCTGCAGCGGTTCAGCGGCACGGTGACAATATGGCCGCGCGTCAAGTTCCCGAGGGATTTCATCAATATTCTGGCCGATCCCAGCCCAGCGACGTTGGAGAGGATGATACAGGCGGGGCAGCAGAGCGCGTTCCCGAAGATCAAATTCGTGGAGAATAGGATCAAGATTGAAAGGAAGATTGAGGCGGGGTTGAGGGCGGCTGTTGGGGAGAAGAAGAGTGGGAGTAATGGTCGTGGGACAACGTACTCCGCGTTCGATATGCTACACAGCGTCCCACCAACGCCCAGCGAAGAGCACGAGCAGCACAACTTTCTCGCATCTGTGGCGACTGCCGCAGCACCTCCCCTCTCGCTGACACTACCTTCGTCACCGCGCATATCCACTTCCCACCGTCCCTCAAGTCCCAGCCTCGTCCGCCGACTCAACCGCGGCTGGTGGAATCCTCCTCCTTCATCCTCACGACCGGGCTCTTCCGCGTCACCGGCAAGTATTCGGCGAAGCAGTAGTGTATTGGAGGAGCTGTCGAGGCAGACGAGGGTGTTCTATCGGGATCGTGAGGACGAGGAAGAGCGGCATGAGCGCTATGAGGACGATTCGGGCGTGCCTGAGGAGGATAGCGAGCATGATGTTGAGGAGGTGGGACCACAGCGGGGCGGAGGAAGTAAGGCAGGGAGTGTGGGGAGTGTGGTGGATCCGTTGGTTGAGATGGCTGAGGAGGTCGGGGATGGGCAGGGAGATGATGTTTTCAGGACGTAGGATCTCGCATGGGGCCTTTGGGCACTGATGCTGAGGGTGAATGAGACTAGAAATGGTCGAGCATAGCGAGGAACCGGTCGTGTTTGTCATTGCATAACGTAGCATAGCAGAGCACATCATCATGTCGAAATGACCAGCAAACCGACGATTCGAGTCTTCCCACAGCACTCTCAGTCGCCGAAGAAGGCAGACTTTCACGGTAACAAGGTCTGGCAGCACGTTCCCGCAAGCATGGTGATGCGCAGCGCGCGGGACTCTTTCTCGCCTCCCACTGCGATGCCAGACTCACAGCACTCCTTAATCTCCAGCCTGGGACATGCACAACACGCTCCTTGTATCTCTGCCTCGCGGCTCATGTGACGTGTGCAGTAGACTAATCATGGAGAGCTCTTGCTTGCACCAAGACTCTCAGCACATACAGCAAAGTCACTGCGATAGAGGCACTCGTACTAGTACGTGACGACGACGAGGACATCTGCAAGGTGCACGAGAGTATTACAGTCTTCCGTATCTATTTCCTTCATGTATGATCTCTCTTGGGCTAATTTCTATTTGTTATCGGTGCCATCGTCCACACTCCCCACTCCCTGTCTCCAGGTGTCACTCTCTGTACCGCATGTTCGCCCGCAAGCACTCAAGAACCATTGTTTCCTGGTCTGGTCTTGTCTTGTCTTGTCTGGTGGAAAAATAGGCTTGTATAGCATCAACATGAAGTCTGCCCGCTCGCCCTACCGGCTGTCTATGCCTTATCCAGACATCAGGCAGTCTCGCTCGTCTAGCCGAACCCTCAAGGTCACATCATACACCCTTGCCTTGACACTATTGTACAGCTGTCTATCCCGTCATACAGCTCGCGCTTGCCCATGTTTTTCGTAATGTTGTTATAAAGAAGAGTCGCTGTGTTCATCCAAGCGCTCCTGTCAAGCTACTCCGATTTGCTCCGAATTCCATGCATGTCATGAGGGACGTTGTATGCTGCACGTCCCAATCCCTTTGTTACATTCATACACACTCGCACTTGTAAAACAAAAAAAGCTCCCCTAGGCCGACGGGGACGATGCTTATGTAGTTCCTGCTAACCTTCGTGATTCATTGCTCCTTCCCAACCTACTGCTGCTGGTGGGAGAACATCAATGAGTTGTCGACATTGGGGTTGAAGTATTCAGGAAAACCAGGCTCGTGCTTTACTCCGCCAAGACTGTTGTCGTTGTACTGCTCCAGACCAGGGCGGCCATAGTAGAATTGGGGCTGATCACTCTGTGTAGCTAAGCTGGTTGCTCCAGTGCTGGCTGCCTGCTGGTAGTATCCAGGAGAAGATCTGCCAGGGAAGCCTTGCTGAAGACGATCTCGCTGGTATACATTGGGGTCGAACTTTTGCTCTAACGAGACGACTGATGGCACAGAGTTGGGTGGGCTTGTGTCAAGGCTGTTGGTGACATTCGCCAGGCTGCTGCCATTGGAGAATCGCTTCTTGTCTTCAGCACCACCGCTTCCGCTGCTACCTGGCCTGTTGATGCTGTTTGATCGAGACGATCTGTTCGAGTCGTGCTGACCAAGACCATTGAGTGGGAGCTGAGGTGCCTCTGTCGAATACGGAGTGTGTGACATCGACCCGTTCGTAGGCCAAGCGCCACGGTTGTTTGGCATTGCGGCTGCAGCATTCATCGGGATGCCATTCTGCTGCGGTGGCGGAATTTGCTGTTGAGGTTGCATCTGCATCTGCTGCGCCTGCGCCTGCGCGGCTTGCGGTCTCAGATGTGCTTGAGCATGTGTCAAGTGAGTGAGGTTGTTTGGATTGCCACGACGAACGGAACATTTCGCGAAATGTCGTTTGAGGATATCACTGCGGCAGAAAGTCTCACCACAAAGCGAGCATTGGTAAGGTCGTTCTCCAGTGTCTAGAAATGGTCAGTGACGAGAATACAAAAGTCAACATAGCATTACTCACGCCTGAGAAGATGTCTCTTCAAATGCTTTAGATGAAGGTAGGTTTTGTTGCAGTATGAGCAAGGGTATTTGCCATCAGCAGTTTTGTTCACCGGGTTCAGTGCCGCACGAGCAGCAGTGCCGTCGCCAGGGACAGCGATGGTCGGACGACCCGGGGCACTAGGAAGTATCCCACGTCGTCCTTGTGAACCCACAACAGGTGCCAGCCTTTGTGGCTCTAGATGTCCATTGTTGCCAACAGTCTGCGGCGGTGGTGGTAGCAATCCCTGCGTGATCCGGCCTGGTTGCCTGTCCATATTGTATACAGGCGGTAGTTGCGTGAACATCTGATTCATGGGCATACCAGCATATGACGATGACCCAGCACCTACATTTGGTGCTCCATTTTGCATGCCATAATTGATGCTCGACTGTGGATTCATAGCAGGAACCAGGGACGGGTAGGTCTGCTGCTGGGCGCCATTGGACTGGCTTTGAGGTGCGATCTGGGACAGACTAGCAGTCGATGAGGAACCATTGACTGGAGTTCCAGGTGTACGCGGAGTGTGAGGAGCACTATTCACAGCTGCAGTCCTGTATAGATGGTGAGGGTACGGAGCAGATGCACCATTCGTCTGGGTATGGATCGGAGGCAAGGTATGCGAAGAAGCCGGAGAGTCTTGTTGATAGTTCTGGCTTGAAAGGTTTGGCAAAGGTGCTAGTTGTGGGTGTTGGCCATTTTGATTGTTTCCAGATGATGGCCCACCGTAGCCATTATAGGAGTTCATTGCAAGGAAGTGGAATGTGGCCTCCTCTTTTTCAAGCCGACGTTGGTTGTGGAGAAACTCGTTCAGATGGATGTAGAAGTCTTTGACGAGTCGAGAATACGCGCCGAACCAGCAGCTCGATGTGTTGTTGACGCAAAGAGATTTCGGATCTCGAATCAGACCGCGAACGCCAAATTGATGCTTTGAAGACGAGATGGACGATGGAGATGGCCTTGTGCTGTTAGCGACTCGAAACCTCGAATGCAGTAATAAATGGGTCGTCTATGGAGTCGAAGTCGTTTGTCTTCGAAAGAAAGTCGGAGGGGCGATGGGGAAAGTGGATTGAAGCCTTAAAGGCGCTCGGCGACAGCTTGTGATTATTGACGGCGGTGCTTGTGCTCAAGCAGCGGCGCAAGGTGTAAAGCCGTGTCGCGGTTCTGCAGTGGATTCGGATTGTGGTGGATTGATGAGGAAGTCGGGTTTTGGTGGGCCTGAAATCAAAAGCTAGGACTCCGGAGAACGTTTGAACGCAGCTGGGTGATGTCAGACAGGCACAAACTCTGCAAACAACGCAGATGTTGTTGTTGATGATGATGGTGTTGATGAAGACGAGAATTTGGCTGATGATGATGAATGACCGCTCAGGCTATGTCGGGTATTGACAGCAGGCAGTCGAAGGCAATTGAGGCAGGCAAAGGAGAGAGAGAAAATCTCTTCCAATAAGGGTTGACTTGACTTTGACTTGGAAATGGACAAATGGTAAGGCGAGCCAAAACTGCTGAAGGGTTAAGCACTCGGCAATTCTCTGGCACGTCACTATTGTAACACGCTTATATGCCTCGGAATCTCCTCGCCTCCCCAAGATCTTGTCAATGCGCGCTCCGAGGCCGATAGGCTTCTGCTTATCTACACGCTGTTGATATGCTATATACTCGACATGCACATCACGTAAAAAGAAGGAAAAAAGGCAGGTGACGACGATAAACTCCCCTTCGGCCTTCGCACTGCATCGTCAATCGTCATGTTCCGATGCCGGACGGAGGGATCATCCGCTGCAATGAATTGATTCCAAATCATGACCTTTCATAGCTTTCATAGTCGTCTCATTATTGGAGCTGCTTCCTGGTACAATACCGCCTTCTGAAGATAATGGCAGATCTGCCACGATATGCGAGTGCCAAGACGAATTGACGCTCCTTACGAGAATGTGGCGCTTTTCGAAACTGAAGGTCATCGATCATCGACCGGCTTAGTTCCGCTGTTTGGCTGCTTTCGATTCAGTGCTCTGCTCTCTACTAATATCTGTTTTAGGAGATAGAAGAGCGGAGATGAGTGGAAGACCCTATAATCTTTCCCTATTAGCACTGAAAGCTGTATTGGTCTATATGCGCTCCCGCACCACTTCGATGACTCTAGGAGAGTTCGGTCCTCCTCGGCTCTAGAAGACCAGCTAATACTCTCGATCCATCTTAGACCATACTCATCGGGGAGAGTGCCCTACTAGATCAGAAGTTTGAGCAGGATCCTCACGGCACTCTCCTCAAGATTCTGCTCAACCTTCTGACCTGTAACAGTATACAGGCTTCAACACCACCTCGGCGCCTCCAGGAGAGTGCCGCCTCTTTCCAGGCTCACTCTGACAACACGCCATCCTTTGCAGCTTCACCAATTCCTCGGCGCGGAAATACCAGCCTGATATCTCTCGTGCTCATTTTCAGACCACTTGGTCCGCGCTGTGCATCCCTGAAGCTTCTTATAACATTTCGATTTCTTCGTGCAAGGGCATACGGCATGGGACGAGGTAATGACAACCTTCTGTTGAGCTCTTGGTACACTTGCCGGAGAGCCTTCCAATCTCATGTCGAGCAATACAAGGCTTAGTGTCGGCGGTGCTTACCAAAGAATGCGGCAGACCACTGTTTGCTCACACAGTTGAACCCTTCGTATAGCAAGGTACATAAGATGTGACTTTCTCAGGGTACCTCCTTGAGCACTGCCAAGTGTATGACAAAGCCACTTTTGTCTCCTAATTCCTTCGGCAACATGTCGCTAGGCACTCGCCATACCCTGAAGTGTTGTAACATGGTAGTGCACCACAGCTCGAAAACTTGATCGCTGCGCAACTGCTGTGCAAACACGAATACAGTGGGTTTATGGTCTTCACCGCTCCTTCGCAAGCTGCATAGAGCTTTACACGTCTGCACCAAGGGACGGACGAGCGCTTCATTGTATACACAATCTACCGCGAGGACAGCATCTACACCGTCATGGCCTCCGAGCAGCTTGGGTAGCTGCTGCAATGAAGAGACTTCCCAGTCTAGAGCAATCACCTCCATGTGGTTGCTCGTTCCGGCATTGTGCTGCTGTTGACCGCCAGTCTTTATCTTGTGCTTCCTGTCTTTATTCATGGTCACGCCAGGAGCGGTTGCAGCATTCTCATCAATGTTCTTTTGCAGCATTTTGAGCACATACTCCTGATCGGTAAAGATGAACCGCTTGATGAAGGGTGCCATCACGATACCTATGAGCCCTGTGATGCCGCTGCCTAGCTCGAGCACGGTGGACGTCGAGTCGAGTATACCATGCTTCAACATAGGGTTGGACGGCGACACCATCCATTCGGCAAAGTGCTGCGTAACTTCCCATAGGACCGCACCTGTCGTACCTCCGGGGCGATTACTCTTCAGAAGACTAGGATTCTGGTGAATGGTCAGATCACGGCCAGCGACTGTCAGCTCCAAAGACTGCGCGCGAGCATCTAGCATGCCTAGACCACGAGAGGTGACTTCGTTGGCATACAGTATAAATGTTTCTACGATACAATCAGTTATATACAACCGCATAGAATCTTAGGTCCAAGCATAAGCCCACCTTCTTCCGCATCTTCGATTGCATCACCCAGTGTATTCACTAATGCCTGCAACATCAGCCTACACTCTGCAGACTGAAGTAGTCGGAAAGGTGCCGTGAGGTGCCGCAATGAGGATTCCAAAAGCTGTCAAGGTAATAATCCTACGAATTGTCTATACTAGGTACAGAGAACACTCGGTTGTGGAGAGTGTCGTAAGGTTTCAAGTAGCATTCTCGAAACCGTGCTGACCTGAATCCCGGCGAGAGCACCGTGTTCTAGGTTGACTTACACCACAGCGCAAGTCCAATCTTGTCTAAGGTATGGTCTAACCAGGAATTCGTGTATAATTGCTGTCACGAGTGGTCAAAAAAGCACGGGCCGGGTGACGCAGATCAGCCAAACTTTCCGTCGTCATGGTCAAGGCTGAGGCTTATGAAAGGATACCTCAGGCTTGTAACACCCACCTGATCACACTTCACCTTCCCACTAATCCAGATACCGTCTCGAGTACCTTCTGCATCTCATCATCGAGTTCATCAAAACGTTCGAGTCATCGCGCCCCCGAGCTGAAGCGCACCAACCAAGAGTAAAAAGGTTAAAACACAAATCACAACATGGACAATCCACGGACGTGGCACCCGCAGGCACGCAACTACAAACAGCCTCCTTTCACAGTCGAGGCACCCAATCAACCTCGCGTTCAAGGAGAGACCATCCCACGGCGCAACCATCGCTGCAAGAATGAGCTTGCGGTATATCCGGAGGAAGGTGTTCAGACGATCTTTGACATCATCAGACATTCAGCTGAAAAGTACGGCAATGCAAAGGCGCTCGGTCACAGGAAGCTCATCAGGACTGTCGATGAAGTGAAGAAGATCAAGAAGGTGGTAGACGGCAAGGAGGTGGAGGAAGACAAGACATGGACATTCTCAGAGCTCAGCGAGTATCATTACATGAGCTTCATCGAGTATGAGCGCATGGTCTTACAGGCTGGGAGTGGCCTGCGCAGCTTAGGCATGAACGCGTCTGATAGGCTACACATCTTCGCTGCAACGAGGTAAGGCATATAGTTATGATCTTGTTCAACCTCTGCGAATGCTGACTCGAAGGTCCTAGTCCATTCTGGCTTTCCATGGCTCACGGTATGTGCAAGTCTCATTCACACTGAGCATGAGGTACTGATTGGTATTCTAGCCGCTGCTTCACAGTCCATGCCCATTGTCACTGCATACGATACACTAGGTGAAGTAGGCCTGCAACACTCGATGAAGCAGACCGGTGCAAAGGCCATCTTCCTCGACCCGCACCTACTTCCGAAGCTCAATAAGCCCTTGAAGGAGGCAAAGTCCATCCAATATGTCATCTACAACAGCGAGCAAGGAAAGGTCAAGCAAGAGCACATCGATGCACTCAAGCGCGATCATCCTCACCTCACGGTTTGCGGCTTCGATGAGCTTCTCAAGCGCGGAAAGGAGCAAATGGTGGACCCAGTTCCTCCTAAGCCGCACGATTTGTGTTGCATCATGTATACCTCAGGCTCAACTGGAACACCTAAAGGTGTCCTGCTCAAACACAGAAATGTGGTTGCCGGAAGTAAGCTAGAACTGTGAAGTCGAGTACTCCATTGGCACTAACTTCATTCCCAGTTGCTGGAGTCAATATTGTTGTTGGAGGATATCTCGGACCTGGCGATGGTCTCTTGACATATCTTCCTCTTGCTCATATCCTCGAGTTTGTCTTCGAGAATACTTGTCTGTACTGGGGCGGCACCATGGGTTATGGTAACCCGCGCACCCTGGTCGACACCAGTGTTCGCAATTGCAAGGGCGATATCCGGGAGTTCAAACCAACCATCCTGGTCGGAGTGCCTGCAGTTTGGGAAACTGTCAGAAAAGGTGTTCTAGGCAAGGTGAATGCCAGCAACCCGGTTGTCAAGAACATGTTCTGGGCTGGCATGAAAGCTAAGTCGGCAGCACTCGCATCCGGCATTCCTGGGTCAGAATCTGTAGCGGGTCTGCTGGATTCGGTAATCTTCAACAAGGTCAAGGACGCAACCGGTGGACGACTGAGGATCTGTCTGAATGGTGGTGGGGCTATATCGACAGAGACTCAGCGCTTCATCTCCCTGGCCATCACGCCCATGATCAATGGCTATGGTCTTACCGAGACATGTGGCATGGGTGCCATCACTGATCCTGGCGCCTGGACCGACGAAGCCGTTGGCGAAGTCACTGGTAGTGTAGAGCTGAAGCTCGTGGACTTTGCAGATGCTGGCTATTATGCTACCAACAATCCTCCCCAAGGTGAAGTGTGGATTCGTGGCGCTGCCGTGACAGAAGGCTACCTCGACCTGGAGGAAGAAAACAGGGAATCATTCACCAAGGACGGCTGGTTCAAGACTGGCGACATTGGTGAATTTGACAACAAGGGACAACTACGCATCATTGACCGCAAGAAGAATCTGGTCAAGACTCAGAATGGAGAGTACATTGCTCTTGAGAAGGTATGTCATGCTCATCGACTGAGCGAGCCAATCGCCCACTAATACCGTGACTAGCTCGAATCTACCTACCGCTCCACACCAGTCATACAGAACATTTTAGTTCATGCAGACCCGAACAAGAACAAGCCTATTGCAATCATCGTCCCCGTGGAGCCGGTCCTCAAGAAGCTTGCCGACTCGAATGGCATCAAGGGTAGTGGTCTCGATGACTACTGCCGCAACAAGAAGCTGAATGGCATCGTGCTGAAGGAGATGCTAAATGTTGGCAAGTCTGGCGGCTTGGCAGGAATTGAGATGATCGAGGGCGTGGTCATCGCACCTGACGAGTGGACTCCTGAGAGTGGGCTTGTCACATCTGCAATGAAGCTCAACCGTAAGGTAATCACGGAGAAGTACAAGAAGGAGGTCGAACAGGCCTACAGTGGCTCGTCTTGAGTAAGGATGACGAGGACGAGGAAGGAGGAGATACCAGGGACTAATAACTCTTCTCATAATGGCGCGGAGGTGGAAGCAGGCGTTATGCATGCAATGATTGGTAATGATGGCAATTAACCACAGATGACGGTCTTCAATCAAGTATGTAGTAATAGTAGTAGTCGCTAATTCACACTTTTCCCCTGCTCGGCCATTGCTCCTTTGCTCCACCATTGGTACGAGACCCACCGAGGGGCCGTACGAATCTCTATTAGATCCGCAGTACACTTTCTCAGACAGATACATACTCTCGTTCACTCATTCACTCACTTGCTGCTTACCGGTCAACAGCACACACACTCACTTCAAGTCATGGCAGCATCATTCGCCCCCAAGGCTCTACGCCTTACCTCGTCCTCGAGAAAGCGTTTCTTCAGCACAGTTATGGATGATCGATTAGGCTCAACCATTCTACCTTCAGCTGGTGCTGCAGCTCCCGCGCCGGCAGCTCCCAAGTCAGGCTCGGCTCTACAAGACGCATGCAGTGCTCGATCTGCAAGAAACGTGTGGTCGAAAGATGAGATTCGGGAAATTTACAACACCCCCCTGATGGAGCTAGCATTCAAATCTGTAGGACACCTCCAAGGCATAAGTCCGGCTATCAAAGACTGATCTCTGCATAGGGCACCATCCATCGCCGCTTCCATGATCCCGCCGCAGTCCAGATGTGCACGCTCATGAACATCAAGACCGGAGGCTGCTCAGAGGACTGCTCCTACTGCGCCCAATCCTCCCGCTACGACACCGGCCTCAAAGCCACCAAGCTCTCCTCCGTCGACTCTGTCATTGAGGCAGCTCGAATCGCCAAGTCCAACGGCAGCACACGTTTCTGCATGGGTGCCGCGTGGCGAGACATGCGGGGTCGCAAGACATCACTCAAGAACATCAAGGCCATGGTTGAAGGTGTGCGATCAATGGAGATGGAAGTCTGCGTCACCCTGGGCATGATCGACGAGGCGCAGGCGCAGGAACTCAAGGAAGCGGGACTCACGGCGTATAACCACAACATCGACACATCCCGCGAACACTACCCCTCCGTCATTACCACCCGCTCATACGACGAGCGCTTGCAGACACTCGCCAATGTCCGGAAAGCAGGCGTCAATGTCTGCTCGGGCGGTATCCTCGGCCTGGGCGAAAAGCCAGAAGACCACGTTGGTCTGATCTACACAGTTTCGAACCTTCCTGAACACCCCGAGTCTTTCCCAGTCAACGCTCTTGTCCCTATCCCCGGCACGCCTATGGGTGACAGCGGGAAGAAGCGCATTGAATTCGACGCCATCCTCCGCACCATCGCCACAGCTCGTGTTGTCATGCCCAAGACCATCATTCGTATCGCTGCGGGCAGAACGACAATGAGCGAGGAGCAGCAGATTCTGTGTTTCATGGCCGGCGCTAACGCTATTTTCACGGGTGAGAAGATGCTTACGACGGAGTGCAACGGTTGGGATGAGGACAAGGCCATGTTTGAGAAGTACGGCATGAAGCCGATGAAGAGCTTCGTCAGGGGACACTATCGGGAGGGTGTTGAGGTGCCGGCGGTACCAGTTGAGATCATGGAGGCTACAGAGGGCAGGCAAGAGGTTGTGGCGTGATAGCCTCCGGCAAGCATTGATTGACTGTTGATGACATGGCGTTGATTTGGAGGGTGACTTTCGCTTTGCATTATATATAGAGCATTAGCTGCGGTACAGGGCAGCACAAGACGGCATATCATTCATTACATCTACGCTTTTGTCCCCTATCCACTAATCTGGAAGTAAGTGTTTTTCGACCGTGCCAGTCCATGCCTCTTTGTCTCCCCAATCTCCATCCGGGATGTCTTACCTCCTCCCCGGCCTCTTCGGCTTCGCAAACCCTCTCGTCCCTCCTCCGGCAGCCGCCGCCGC
>Ga0058698_10000213_pt1 | contig 34716 bp, 34 predicted proteins | sample AgamicAsSfe_FD_67288 | JGI IMG/M metagenome (GOLD analysis project Ga0058698, IMG submission 67288) | Agave microbial communities from Guanajuato, Mexico - As.Sf.e | ecosystem: Host-associated > Plants > Phyllosphere > Phylloplane/Leaf | place: Guanajuato, Mexico | collected 2012-05-30
GCCTCCGCCCAAGACCGTACTCCCACTCAAGACTGCATCGCCAAATGCCCCAACGTCAACCCAGCCGGCTGCATTGCTGGCTGTTTCTCTGCTCCTGCTCCAGTCATATCCGCCGCCGACCGCATTAACAATTGCCTTGCAAACCGCTGCCACAGGAGACTGGGTCAGGAAAGAGCATCCGTGGTCTGTGCGAAGGTTTGCTTGGCTATGGGTACGAGTGTTTGATTTGGTTATTCTAGGGTGGAACTGGTAAAGGGATGTGGTACGAAGAGATTGTGACGGAACGTGTAATTTGGTGGATTGTCTGGGTTGGTTTGACTGGCATTCAATAGGGATTAATGGCGGTGTGTCAGCTACACAATTCCTCTTCCCTGGATACCAAAGCTGACGTATACCAGCCCGACTCAACAAACTTTCCCCTGCAGGCTTTCCCGCTACTGGCCGCCACGTTAATCTTCAATGCTTGCTTCGGGCTTTATAATTGTAAGGAGACGTTCTTCTTTCGGTCTGCTCGATTCGGTGTGCTCCCCGATCGGCGTGGCCTTGGACTGAGCAGCTTGTGTAGCGACAGCAAGCGTGGCGTCCGATGGAGCTGTCTGGAATTGCGCTGGTGTACCTGAGCGCTCCCTGGTTGAATCAACGGCCGGGGAGGAGCGAGACGTTGAGTTATCCTCGACGACTGGAGCGAACGCTTGGATTGTTTGCTGTGATAGCGAAGATGAAGTGCACGCCTTCGAGAGCTGAGAGCATGCCTCCGAAAGCTGAGTGAACGCTGCTGAAAGCTGGCTGAAAGCTGGCTGAATGCCTCCCCAAGCTGAGGTGACGGCTGCTGCATCGAAAGCGGAGACGGAAGCGTTTGCGTGAATAGCTGCGGAAGCTGAGGTAAAGCTGCCTGTTGCTCTGCGTTTGGCGCTTGCTGTATTGCTAGGTGTGGTCCTTGCTGTATTGGTTGACCAGTCGCGAGACTGCAAGCTACTTCGTATCGACGGCGACGCTGCTCGTCCGGCTCTTCCATTTTGACAAAGTTATTCCATCGCTTTCTGTCTTCGGTCGGATTGCTAGCTTTTTGGATTGTCAGTTTGGTCGTCGAGAAAAGCAGAGTGAGCTTGAGCTACCATTCCAATGACGAAAATCTTCTTCTAGCTTTTTGTGCGCTGCAGCCTGTTGGGCTTCGGTGAGTAGGAAGAATGGCCGGTAGTACGCAATATGTGAAGCATAGCCCTTGAGGCGTGCCACCTCACATGGATCTGAAGGAACAGAAGGCTTGTCGGTTTTCGACTTTTTGCGTCACATAGTGAGGTGAGACTGTACAGCGGATAACGAAAGCGAAATACAGATCAGAGAGAGCGAGACAGAAAGAGAGATAGAGAAACGAGATGGCAGGGTATCGAAGGTATCGAAGGTAAAGAATCGAAGGAAGGCGCGAAGTAGGAAGGAAGTAAGAAATCGGGTTGGGAAACGTGCGAGACTGAGAATCTGAAACAGGTGAAACTTGCTTCCTCTCTTCCACATCTTACCACGTTCAGATGCAATCGCTTTACTATTGTACTTCACAGCTCGACTCCCATCCTTGATCGTCGTCTTCATATGCCATCCTCTGCTACGACATCACTCTGATCTGGGACGGCATCTTCATGACATTACTTTCAAGCTGCAAACTCGTACCAGTCCCAATCTTTTGAGCTCGAGATGCAATTGTGGATGCCGGATGCTTGTAGTGATGAGATCAGACCAGACTAGCCCTCAGCAGAATCCCGTCTTCGCAAAATAGCAACAGCAGCAGGCTATGTCAAAAGGAACGTCCACCCCAAACCTCCATGATAGCTTCAAAGTCTCCCTTGTGAAGGACTTCATGGCTAGTGATCTAATCTGCCTGGACTACTCTTGGCAATGGCCGAATATGCGTGCTTGCTAAGAAGCTACATGGCTGGAGATGAGCATGTTTCGAAGCACGTTGCCTATGCTTGTGTTGCATGGCGTGGCAGAGGGGTGCTTGGCTTGATCTGACCCGGGGACGCAAGGACTATTTCACGACTCCGCAATCTGTGATGCCCAGGAAGGCATTTGGCCGCACCATTGGCAAGAGATTGATAGATCTCTTGGGCCCTCTCCTGGGACTTTCTCTGTCAGCCGTCACTGGTCATTGAGCGTGGCCGCTTGGCAGTCCACGTGACTTCATAGGTTGAGTCGGCTTCGGCTTCGAGAGAACAACAGAAACACCTTCCACCTGTTTCCTCTCTCCTGCCAGAGGGAAATCGTATCCCTCCACCAGCGTAAACTCGATGACACTGTGCGCTTGACGGCCGTGCGCCAATGGAAAATGTGGTAGCCTGGAGCAAAGCTCGGTATGATGTGATGCGCGGCTGGGCGGCCTTGTGGGGGCTGTGCATAAACACAAAACGCACGGACTGTAATCTATTTTCTGGAAGCTCGCCGAGGCCTTTCCAAGCCTTTACTCTTTCAGGCCAAAGCTGAACTGATGCTTTTCAGCGTCAGTCATTCATTGATAAGTAATGTCTTCGTTGAGATGCGAGACCTTTGCTATTTTGACTCTAGGCATCGGACAACCTCACAGGACGACTAATGCTCTGCTGAAAGTGATTTTGTTTGCATTTCCTAGCACCGAAATATCGGGCGCGAGATGCTGAATCTACACGGGAACAACCAGTCCTTGGCGATCTTGATAACAATTGAAGCGGGATGTAGGTGGACGAAAACATGCTCCTACTCCGCCTACTCCGCCTACTCCGCAACGGCGACAGTCAAATGACACCTTTCGGTTTCTGGTCAGATTCCTTCTTCACATCACGAGGATTGGCAGTCCTAATACACCCGTGCGGTAAGTCGATGAACAGAAACAGGATCAGCCCTCCAGCACTTTGATCGGAAACGGAAACGGATACGAAGGCTTATGGACGGCCGTGCTCTGGTCGACTTTCTGTAAGGTTTGACTATACGAGCACACATACTAAGCACGTTCAAAGAAGGCTGTGTATACATTACTGGCGGATGGTGATGCGGACATGATGCGTATTTCTACGTCCGTATGACTCCTCATCACCAAGCGTACGACTGCATTACCAAGCCGCTTGGCACATCTTTGTAGGCGCAGCGCACCATTGCGAGCTTAGATTAGCAAGCAACTGTAATTATTAAGGTACCAACCAGGAACGAGAGTGATCATGCCAAGCTGCACAGCTTATGCATGAAACGTGTCACACAAATCCCCCGCTCGCCCTGTTATTCTTGGTGGATTCACATTTATACGCAAAACGATTATTTTCGCAATGCTATGTAAGCAAGAAGTTCGGGGTCAACGATGACGCCGTGTAGAATATTGAGAATGTGGTTGGAAATAGGATGATAAGATTGCAGGCCGGTCGTATACTGTGTATTCTTGTATGAGGGTCGGCTGGCTGGGTGGCTAAGGCATGGCCTGAGGAATAGACTTGCGAGCTGACGTCGAAAAGCTTCGTAATGATGAGGAGTGCGGATTGCGAGGAGGCTGCGACGACAGGAGGGGTAGAGGCAGCGGAAGCGGAATCATCGGGTCGTAGGCGGAGGAACTAGTAGGAGCCACAGTCTTACGGAGTACTAACTTAGTAAGACTTGTGAGACGAAATCTCGTTTTAGGGGCCTGATCGCTGAGTCACAGAGCACAGAGCAGCCGTTGCATGCGTTTATGCTCGGATCCTTGAACCAAATTCATTCGGCCGAAAACAGTCATCGTCAAGGCTGCTGCCAAAGGTTCACCTCGTATTCTTAAGCACACCATGTCCCGTACTTTGCTTGCCTTTTTTCTTGATTATCACCAACTCACACTCTTACATTCACACCCACATCCAGACTCGATAGTCAAACACATCTACGACGATCATCCTCCTTGAGATCATCCCAACCGACAACCCACTCCAGCAAACATCTCATCACACACCAGTGTCTACCAATAAACACTTTCAAGCTTTCAATTAGAGTATATCGATCCTGTCTGGACTTTCAGTAAGCCCCACACAAAGTTTCTCGAACCCGAGCATCGTCTGATATGTACCCTTTCAGAACTCTATAAGACGATCAACAATGCCTTCACGCCTGAGCATTCAAATGGAGGCTGCTTCAACACCACTATCATACATTTCTCACCCATCCTCGCCAATGTCTCCTCCATACAAGAAGCAAAGGATGACTGTCACACAAACATACCGCCTGGCTCATACAGCTCGCGGGAAGCTCTCCACAGAAGCAAGCCGAGGAGAGTACGACCTCCGCATCCTCGTTGGCCATGCCAACCTCCTCGACAACCTCATGATCGATCTCAACGATGTGGAGCAGGAGCAGGAAGCAGCCTACCAAAGCGGCTCAAGGCCAACAACCATTTCATTCACAGAAGAGACGATCGAGCTGCCAGAAGTCTCAGATAGTGAAGACGAGGAGGAAGAAGAGGAGGAGGGTGTCGAAGAGGACGTCGACGACGATGTTTCAGACTACGAGGATGCAGAGGAGGTTTCAATACAGACTGCAACACCATTCAAGCGCACTCCATCACGATCGCCCGCGGTTGTCCTAACAGAAGACATTGTCGACGACGACGAAGACTACGACGAAGACTACGACAACCCCGAACTTTCCCTCGTCCGCACCCAATCCCGCAGCGACCTACGAAGTCAAAGCCAAGAACACCACGGCGTTCCAGAGCTGGTGCACGACAGCGACGACTCAGATGATGAATTACTGTCACCACCGCTCAGCCCGGCACAACCAACAGCCACGTACACCAACATCACAATCAAGGACTTTGCAATGAAGACGCATACGCCGGTAGCAGCTGCAGCGGAGGAGGCATTGCACGATCAAGGATTCTGGATTCCACAACAGCAATCGGCCATGATTGCTGCTTGCTAGGCAGCTGTGAGCTGGTGTGCTCGCCCTTCATCTACACTTTACAGCGACTTTAGCGATGATTTTGACGATATCACAACCCTTCAATGGTTGGCCTGGAGGAATAGGACCATCGATTTGTATACTAGTTTCCTATACTGGCTCCCTCTGGTGCTGAGGTTGAGCCATGCACCTCTACTTCTCGCACCCATACTCATAAATAATCAGACTCGAAATCAACCACTCTCACAATCTTCAGTCTCATCGTGACATCACTTCCTGGACTGCTTGCTTGCTTGCTTGCGCTTGACCACACTTCACTTGTAGCATGACGTGTGACTCTACTCATCTCCATTCCATCACAGGTCGTGATTCATGCACCGTCAATGAACAATGATGCAGCACGTTCGCATACCGAAACCGAACGAGCCCGAGCGCCTCGGATCTGGCCGAGAAACCCTGGGATCTGGGATCGACACGACATTCGAGGGCGAGCGGAAGGTTAAAAAATTATGCTCCAGGATCGTCATGTTCTTCTTCTTCTAAGGCTTCGTTCTCAGAGGCATCACTGTCACTGGGCGGCTCGGACGGGCCGCGGTGCTTTGCAAATTGAGGTTCTGGTGGCGATGATGGATGATGGAGCACGATGTGTCATTCCAGTCCATCACCATACCCAGCTGGCATGTTGTTGTTCATCCACTGTCCTGATCGAACATGCACACTCAGTCACAATGAACTTCACGCGTGGGAGCTCGCGGACTGATGCTCGGGATGCCGTCTCGCAGGTTTACGTAAGGCGATGCTTGAAGGTGTATATCAAAATTAGAGACGAAACCATCCGAGTTTGAAAAGTTGACTAGCATCGCATTTGACTTGTCTGGTTCACCCTCTTGCCCTGTATCGCCATGCCCTGTATCATCACTTCTGTGCTGCCTTGCCATGTATCGCCATACTTTACGTCCCACCGTCAACGCCATGAGTCCTGAACGTCAGTTCGCACTGCTGTATGGTATCTGATGACCCATAGCATCCACCTACAACGCTCCCACGCGACCGTCGTCATCCCGTGCCATGCGCACCGCTCCCCATCTTCTGCTCACGTGCGGAACTCAGCAGACACCGAGTCTCTTCTGCATGTCGTTATGCTCATCGGCTGCACCAGTCGAGTTAATCAAGCTGCCAGAGACACCCTAGTTCTGGTTGTACTTTTCTGCTGCTCCGCGAAATAGCGCTTGTTGTTGTTGGATCAGCTCTTCTGCTGAGAGGCCGCTTTGATCTATTTTGCTCGTCTTCTTTTCGCGCCCCTGGAAGATGACATGAGTTAGTACAGTACTCCACCCGTGCTCTTGCTTTTCATCATCACACTTCGCTCCTCAATTCTAGCCACCTCCACTCATATCCCACCACATCCCCATGCCGCGGCCTCCCAACCCCTTCCAAGACAAACAAAAGCAACAACAACAACACACAAACTCACCGCCATCGTCTTCCGAAACTCCTCCGCACTCTCCAGCACCGGTCCCACATAACTCTCGAACCCCAGCTCCTTCAGCGCCATCGCTACATGCTCCGCACTGATGGTCTTCTTGGCGTCCTTTTCGCTGATTTCGTTGGCCTCGGAGGAGATGAGCGTGATGAATTCGACGCAGGCTTCGATTAGGGAGTCGCGGTAGTCTTTCGTTGTGGTGAGACCGGTGGAGGTGGGCAGGATCTCGGTCAGGATTTTGGCGACGGTTGCTGGGGAGGGTCAATAAGAGAAGGGAGTGGGCGAGCGAAGGGGAGACGGACCTTTGGGAAGGGAGAGATCGTCGTTGCCTGGCGTAGCACATCAGTTAGAGTAATCAGGCTAGAGTCATAGCACGGTCTTCGATGCACTATTCTCAGACAACGAGCATGGCGAGCCGCATCGCTGAGACGACTGTTCGCAGATTGCGCTCGAAACGAGCATATCTTGCTCTCTTCTGAGTGTTTCAAAGCAATATCACAGCACTACGCGTGCTTCCGAACGTCACGACAAGTCTAGATACTTCAAGAAGCTAATACACAATACGTACTCGGTCCTTCGCGGTCGGACATGATCTCACAACGCGACCGTCAATTATGGCACTAGAGGCGAGGAATGATGGTTGTCGGTAGGATTACAAGCTGAAGATGTCGACATCACGATATACGCAAAATGGATCTCGACCCAGCTTTCCAGAGCTTTAGCTTTAGGAGATTTACCAGGGTCCAGACAACTTTTTCTTCTTTTCATCACGTCCTTGACTCCAACAACAACCACAACACTCACAGCATCATTCTCTTCGTCTTGTCCAACGACATCACGGAGAGGCTCGTCAGATCACACTCGGCTCTCCACATTCTCGAGGCTGCAGATATCATGAGGTGGTTCGTGGAATGAGTCTGCCTCAACGACATTGGGAATTAAGGTATTGAGGTAGACACCTGAAATCATCGTGGTAAGTAAATTCTTCTTCTTCTTCTGCCTACCACAATCAAAGGATGAACGTTTCGTGTCGCCCCTATCAGACTCTTCTGACAAGGAGATTGTTGACGTGACCTGTCCTAAGCCAAACGGACCTACTGAAAGATTCCACCACATTACAACTTCATCTCGAATTTGCACAGCGAGCCTGGCTAATAGTTCACCCCAGATTTTCGATCATCAATTTATCCATTCGATTTCGTGATACCCATGTTCATGTAAGGCCACCTTTCCTCACTCCCACTCGCAACCTATTATGATGAGCAACTATGTACTATCAAATACGGATTCACAATGACGAATCATTTTCGTTGGTTCGATTACCTGATATCACAAATCTCAAGCTGGTACTGTCTGTGTGCACCATGACACCTCGCTAACACCACCTGCAACAGGCTGCGATGTTCCTTGTCCAGAGTTTGTGTCTCGTTCCGCTCTGTAAGTCTCCAACCTCTTTCCTGCGCACTCTTTTTATGATGTAACCACTACATTCCATGCTAAGCCTGAAGGCTCCGGCCGCATGCTGATCATATGTATGCTTTTCATCTTTCAACTGATCACAAAATCCTTCTCGCGCTTGTCACAATATACTCCTTCCAGATCTTGACTGACCTGTAGACAGTTGAATCATGCTTCCTACGAATCTTGAAAGCCGCCCAACTTCTCATCATTCCAACTAGAGCTCATTAGTCGTATGGCGTCGTATAGCTTGGCCACTGAACTTACTTCAGGAACTCCCCACTCAGCTCAGCCGGCGCATCGAGCACCAATTTCGCCATCACGTTGCCCGGCTGCTCTGGCTTCAACATCTTTCCCTCCTTTCTCATCGTTTTGAACCTTTCTGTGTCGTTCTGTTCCATCTTCGCAAAGTGCGTCGATGCCAAGGTCTCCTGCATCCTCGTTGCCACAACACCTGGACGTATACTTAGGGTTGTGATGGCAGGTTCCTCCTTTGCGAGCGTCTTTGCGAGGTGGTTCAGCACAGCCTTGCCAGCACCGTAGCAACCCCAGGCAGACGTGCCGCTCACAGCAGCACCCGAGGAGGTCAGAATGATTTTGCCACGGGTGTCACGTAGCGCAGGAATGGCCGCCTTTGCCTGTCACCACATCAGCTTTGTTGATGTTGGTTAAAAGTCGTAGTTATACCATAGCGATAGCTGAGAACACATTCAAATCAAATGCATGCTTCCACTCGTCAAGATTTGCATCCACAACCTTTTCGACAGGCTCGACAGCACCGTGATTCACGACTATCCCATCTAACCTGCCGAAGCTCGAGATGGCCAGGTCAACCGCTTGCTTTCCAAGCGATAGCTCAGACAGGTCGCCAGCAAGAACTTCGACTCGTCCGCGCCCAGCTTGAGATTGGATCTTTTCAAGCTCCGACTGACTTCTGGAGACGACGACCAGTTTGCATGAATGTGGTGCCTGAAGAAGATACTCGCAGATAGCAAGGCCGATACCTAGGAGATGTACTTAGCCAGGGTCTAGGTTCTGTGTTGCGCTCACCCTGCTCAGATCTTGTCTTTGGTCCAAGTATAGCATTTCTTAGGATGATGTTTACCTCTTGATGCACCAGTCACTATAATCACTTTCGAGGTCATGCTTGCAATAATTTTCGTGACTGAGCACTTTGTCGGAGGGTGAACCTCACGAAAAGTGCCATTGGACATGACGTGTGTGGGGTCATGAAAACATATCGCTGCCCGTCTCTTCACCACCACCACACAGACAGCCTTCGCTCTCAGCACAATGGACACCGTCATCATCGGAACGGGAATCATCGGAGTGTCCACAGCCTACTACCTCTCCGATCCCTCCCACTCCAGCACGGCCCCCTCCCGCATCCACCTCATCGAAGCCTCGCCGCGCCTCTTCTCCTCCGCCTCGGGCTACGCCGCCGGTTTCTGCGCCGCCGACTGGTACTCCGGCGCCGTTGCACCCCTCGGCGCTCTCAGCTTCAAACTCCACCGCGATCTCGCCGCCGAGCATGATGGCCGCGCGCATTGGGGGTATAGCAGGAGCACGGGGACATCTATGGTGCCTGGACGGGGCAAGGGCACAAGGACGGGCAGAGGAGAAGATCGGCTAAGGCAGGGAGAGAGCCGAGATATGATGGCGGGAACGCATGATTTTCATAGTGGTGTTGGGCCGGCGTGGTTGACGCAAAGGGAGGGAGACAGGATTGAGGTGATAAGCGAGGATGATACGACGGCACAGGTGGATCCGCTGAGGCTTTGCAAGTTCCTGCTTGGAGAGGCAATGGAGCGAGGGGTTAGGTTGCATCAGCCGGCGAAAGTGGTTGGGGTGAGTGTGGACAATGAGAGTGTGATGAATGGAGTGAGGATCAAGGGCGAGGATGGAGAGTATGATATTGATTGCAAGCGGCTGGTCATCACGGCGGGCGCGTGGACGGCCGACGTGTTCGCTACGCTCTTTCCTACGTCGAAGCTGAGACTGCCAATTTCCCAGTATGCGGGTCATTCACTCGTGGTGAAATCGCCGAGATGGACTGCTGAGCATGAGGCTGCAGGATGCCATGCGATCTTCTCGACCGACTCTTCTGGCTACTCCCCGGAAGTGTTCTCGCGCATTGGTGGCGAGATCTATATAGCTGGCCTCAATGACTCTGACCTGGACCTGCCCGAGCCGGAAACCTTGCCCGCGCTCTCAGATGACACTTCAGTTCAGAAACTGAAGCAGACTGCAAAGCAAATGCTGGGCTTGCCAACTGGTGATGACGATCTGGAGATCGTCAAGGAAGGACTTTGCTTCCGTCCAGTCTCGAAGAAAGGTTCGCCTATCATCGCAAGGATGTCGGACCTGCAACTTGGGGGTGGCATGAAGACATTAGGTGGTAAGGACGGCGGAGTCTTCGTGAGTGCCGGTCATGGTCCATGGGGCATCAGTCAGAGTCTGGGAACTGGCAAAGTGCTCGCCGAGATGATCGAGGACAAGCCGTCGTCTGCTAACATCAGAGGTTTGGGCGTATGAAGCTGCTATTCATGGTCGTCGAGTGTAATCCCAAGCCTGTCCAGGGCAAGCAATGCTGAGCCCAACTGAGTAAAAGCCCGACTCTGCTGACATCGCAGCAAGCTGAGAGTGGTGCACAGTTCTGGTCGCTCATATCAGCTTCAATTGAAAGCCGCCACCAGACTCCTCTTCATCGCGCGTTGCAAATATGCTACTAAAGTCAGCAGCCTCGCCGGTAATCTTTGGTGCATCTCCACGTTTCGGCGCGCTCGGGCTTGCGAATCGTCTACGTTTCTCCTGTCCGGCCTTTGATGGGAACGTCGGAAACATGGCGCTCGACTTTGGACGAGGATTCTCTCCAAAGTATGGATGTGAAAGAACTTCCTGTGCAGATGGACGCCGCGCAGGGTTCAGTGCTAGGAGAGACGACAACAGGTCTGCTCCTGCATTCGTCAGTAATGGGAACTTCGCCCTGATGACCGCTCCGACGTTCTGCTGAGTGCGAGGTAATCGCAATGACTTGGCATTAGGAAGTCGCTTGAATCCTGGCCAGGTCTCATCTGTCGGCACTCCACATAGCTCAAAGATCTTTGATAGCTGGTCCACTTCGTTCTTCCCTTGAAGCAAAGGCGCCTTTGTGAGCAGCTCCCCAAATATGCAGCCAATGCTCCACAGATCAACTGGTCGACCATATCTCTCTTCACCGAGAAGAAGCTCAGGTGCTCGATACCACAGCGTGACCACCAATTGAGTCATCTGAGGACATGGGTCACCAAAGTACCTTGCCATGCCGAAGTCCGCAAGCTTGATCTCTCCACGATTGTTCATGAGAATGTTGGACGTCTTGAGATCGCGGTGAAGTATCCAGTGATCGTGTAGAAAGCCAACAGCGCCGGTTAATTGAGTCAGAAGCGTCTTGATCTCGGAAGGAACGAAAGGCTCCTGCATCTCCTCTTGCAGTGTCTTCAGATCATGCTCCAGAAAGTCCATGACAAGGTAGACATCATCGAAACCATCTCCTACCACTATCTCTCGAAGATCAACAATATGTTTATGGCGAGCCTCCATCAAACATTGAATTTCTCTTAAACCTGTGACTGGAAATCCTGTGGTCTCGTTCGCTTCCATCTTGAGCTTCTTCAGGGCCACTAGTTCCCCAGTGCCTATCTCCCTTGCTCTCGATACCCAGCCATAGGACCCTTCTTCAATGTGGTTTAAGCGCTCGAAATTGGAGACGTGCCGGCTGGGGGACCATTGTGATTGCGGAAATCGTAGCAGTTTCCTGGAATGTGGTTCGCTAGCTTCACTCTGCTCTGCTGGAGGACTGATCTTTCTCCGTTTGTTCGGTGTATCTGCGCCATTCTCGTGCTCTGCTGCAGCTCTCGCTGCTGCTGCTTCTTCATCATGCCGCCGTGCAGCCTCTTCTTCTGCTTTTTTCTGCGCCTTCTCTGCTCGTTTGCGCTTTTTGTCCTCTTTGTCTTTCCTACTCTTCTCCTCCGCCGCATGATCCTCCTCCGTATCTGCCCATCTCCCTGCAGCCATTGTTGTTGGTAGATTCGTTGATCTGAATGGCACTAACGTACAACTTTGTAAACACCTTCGGGAACACTCCGAATGACTTCATGCACGTACTACTGTACATATATATTTCTCCATGTCACTTCTCCAGTAGTAGCCAAACAATGATATCGTCTAGGCCTGCGAGACCAATACTGGAACTTGCGAAGGTTGCACGTTCTGCAAGAACACGTACCGTACCTCCGCGCTGTCATGGAGTACGATTCGAGTCCAGTGTCACCACTAGACAATGGTCGACACCATTGGCCAAAACTCTGGCTGGAGCCATCACAGTAGGATGAACCAAAGTTTTCGCAGGAGGACACCAATCAATAATGCCTTTAGTAGACGACGGGCCCGATCTCACTAGCTGCCTACATGCGCCAATGCCTCACTGCGCCAGATGGTGGCTACTACACCACAAGAACCACAGAAGGCACTGATCAATTCGGAAAGGCAGGAGACTTTGTCACCTCGCCTGAGATATCCCAAATCTTTGGCGAGCTTGTTGGCGTCTGGTTTGTCGCAGAGTGGATGCAGCAGGGGCGAAAGAGCTCAGGAATACAGATGTTGGAGCTAGGACCTGGGAGAGGGACACTCATGGATGATGTGCTAAGGGTACGCTTGGATAGCGATCGAGATTACAGGCGACGGAGACTGACAAGCCCCGTCAGACTATCGCCAACTTCAAGGACATGGCTGCCGCCGTCGACACGATATTTCTAGTCGAGGCAAGTCCGATACTGCGAGAATCCCAACGACAACTCCTTTGCGGCGACTCCCCTATGCAGGATCATCCTATAGGCCAACAGAGCAATTGCAAGCGGATACCGGGCGCGAAGGTAATGTGGGCTGAGGACGTCAAGTTCATCCCGCGAGGTACATATACCAGGATTCCAGACTATGCTCGTACTAATCAGGTCCTCAGAGGCAGCCAAGACACCCTTCATCATCGCCCACGAATTCTTCGACGCCCTCCCCATCTACGCCTTCCAGTCCGCACAAGTCCCCGTGCCCAACCCACGCGCCCGGGCTGGCCTGGTTCCTCCACCAATCACACCTGACACCCCGGCACCAGCGCCAGCCCTCCACAATGAATGGCGCGAACTCCTCGTCTCACCCACCGCGCCCCCATCTGTCCTCAACCCGCCAAAGACACCCGGCCCAGAGTTCGAGCTCACGCTCTCCAAGCAACACACGCACCACAGCCGCCTCCTCCCCACGCTCTCACCGCGCTATGCTGCTCTTCTGCCAAGCACTGGCTCCACGATCGAGATCAGCCCAGAATCACAGTCAACAGTGACCTACCTTACCGAACTAATCAGCGGCGGCACCTCCAAGCCCGCACCGCCTCCTCCAGCCGCCGTCGCGCAAGCTGTTCGACCGCGGCAGGTCCCAACGCCTTCCTCAAAGTCTACACCATCAGGCGCGGCGCTCTTCATCGACTACGGCCCCAGCTCCACGATTCCCATCTCCACACTCCGCGGCATCCGCGCACATCAGCGTGCATCTCCATTCTCGGACGCTGGGCTCGTGGATCTGAGTGCCGATGTGGACTTTGGCGCGCTAGTAGAAGCGGCGCTGGAGGCGAGTGAGATTGTGGAGGTGCATGGCCCTGTAGGCCAGGGAGATTGGCTCGAGGGCATGGGCGGACGTGAGAGGTGTGAGATGCTGGTCAAGAAGGCGAGAGCGAGTGAGAAGGAGGGCGAGGAAATTGCGCAGAGGATAAGAACGGGGTGGGAGAGGTTAGTGGGAAGGGGACCGGATGGGATGGGAAAGCTGTATAAGGTTATGGCGGTGGTGCCGGAGCGGAATGGCGCGAGGCCGGTTGGATTTGGTGGTGATTTGTGACGGTATGTAACGAAAAGTTCTGTACTTTGCAATTCCTAAGCTATATGCATGGTCGCTAAAGAGCTCTGGATAATGCTACATAATATGTCCTGTCGTCTCTTCTAAATGGATGCATTCATTATCGTGACATGATGATTCCGTGGCAGCCTTCAATGCTCCAGCCAATCTCTGGTAGTCCCGCAGCAACAAGTCAATATCATACCCATTCAATTCCTTTCCATCTCTGCACTGCAGGAATCGCTCAATCCCAGGCGCAATACCGCTGACGTCGTTCCGGAGAGGATCCGTGTGTGCAGCATCGGTTTCACGCTTCTCTGGTTCTCGATCATGTGCTGCTGGCGCTACTGGCGAGCTGCCTGCATTCGACACGGTGCTCGTCCCACTAGGTGCGCGGCCAAATCCGCGCATCATACCCACACCTCCCCAGCCTTTGAGTGGGTTGAGGGAGCTACCCAGGTTGCGCAAGCCATCCACGGCAGACCCAGCCGTAAGTTGTGCAGGCGGCGGTGAAGAACTGAAAGCAGGAGTTGGCGTGGTCATCGATCGACTTGCGGGTGCCAAAGGACTGCTGCTGTTGGCAAAGGATACCTTGCGGCTACTGTCGGCACTCAGGCCAGAATCCATGCTCCTATCGCGCGGACGAACACCACCAATCGCACGAAGTAAAGCGTTATTATTTTCGTCACGAGATGCCGGCCTGGCAAGCTCGTCCTCATCTAGAACATCGTCGTCGTCTGTCTTCGCGCTGACAAGCTTATGTGCGTCCTCAAGGGTCCTTGGGGTCAGCATCTTCGGACTGTTGGGGAAAGCGACATCGTCTTGTCGCTCTTTGAGCTTGCCGAAGAAAAACTTGAAACTACCCTCAAGGGCATTGTGCATGGCATCTAGAGCTTCGTCTGCTGCCTGCCGCACCGCGTCTGTGGGCGTCGTGGCATTTTCAGTAGCTTTGCTTTGTTGTTGACTTAAAAGGCTCGAAGCGCGCGGTCGAGTTGTCGCGCTAGAACTGCTTCGTGATTTTGTGACTCGGAGCTTCTCTGGACTTGGACTATTTGGCATTGTAGGAAGTCCATGATACATTGGGTCAGCCAATTCGTGCTGCGGTGTATGAGGCCTGCTTGAAGACTTTGCCGGTCCTGAGGGAGTCTCATCGGAGCGAATTGATGAGAGATCAACTGTTTCAAGGAACGTGATGGCCGCTTCCAGGTTGGTTAGGCAATAGGCCGCCTCACCATCTATCTTACTCTGGTTTCGGAAACGCTGGATGTAGTTGAAGTTGCTGACGATATGGTTTGCATCCGGTTGTGATGTAATGATACTGTAAATAAGCGTGGGTAGTACTTCGTCAGCAGACGAGCTCGCTGGGAACATCTCCCGAAGTGCTTCAACGATACTTTTGTGTGCAGCTTTCAGTTGATTGAGTTTGCCTAGGGGAAAGTGCTCCTTGGTCATCGCCTCCAGACTACTACGTGCGATTGCGAGGCGGTCTTTGGCGGATTGTCCTTCCTTTTCTGGCGTCCCTTGGAGATCGGTCACATCGCTCAAGGCTGTCGACAAGAGCTCCTTCAGACTAACTTCAACGAGTGCGAGTGCTGCAGCTCGTGATCGTAACTTTTCATCTCGCTCTTCGTCATCTGTTGTCCTATGCCGCCACAGTCTTGAGTATACCTTCTGACATATCTCTCTTTCGACAAGCTCGTCGAGCACCGCCCTTCTATGCTCTAGTTGACGTTTGATCTTTCTTCGATTCCGTACTTCAGTAGGAGTGAGCATCTGCTGTTGCGCTTCGTAGTCGGCTCTAGTAGCGTTTCCCTTGAGCGACGACCTCAGTGTCCTCCTACCTCCACCTTTGGACAAAGCAGAGCTCGTGGACGTCACGGAAGGCGTCCGCGAGGTCTGACCAGGGTATCGTGATGCTAGGATAGCAATGTGATCATCTATTCGGGATTGAGCATGCTCATAGAAGTTCTGGAACAGTTCTGACAGCTGGTCGATGGACAATGGTGTAGGGTGTACTTTGGCACCGAGGGACTCCAGGAAGCTGTCGATTAGACTCTGCAGCTCATCTGGCAGTTCAGCCAAGTCACTTTCAAGGTCAATGACCTTCTCGTCATCATCTGTGGTGGTCTCATTGTCTTGAGGTTCGAAAACGTCACCATTGTTCTTGTATGCCGCTGCGGATTCTGTTATTGCCGCGTAATCTGGCACTGGAATACTCTGGAGCGTGGTAGCTCGCGTGCGCGGGGCAGCATTGGATTCGGGGGGATCATAGCGCGAGAACGACTTGGTGGTCTTGATGGCGGGACGAGCAGATGACTTTCCAAGAGAGGGTAGGCGTTGCATCTTTGGTATTTGTAGGCCTTCGTGGAGGATACTGCTCATACTAAAAGATCAACGAAAAGCATGACTTCAGATGGGAGATGAGAAAGGATCAAGTCAACATCAAAGCCTTGCGTCGACTGTTGTGAGGAACAGGACAGAGGTGTTATAATGGTAGTTGTCGCAGCTGATCTTCGTTGTTGTCTCGCATGCAAGAGTTTACCCCACACAGATCGTCATCGGAGTCCTCGTCCAGCCTCCGGCGCTTCTGCCTTCCGCCACTGTCACTAGACGAGAAGCATCTCAGTACAACTATCAAGTGGTGCCGTCAAGGCGGTGGATCATCTTTCAACTCATAGCACTTCTTGTTCCTGCGAGACTCAGCTACCCCCGATCGCTTCGATGCTGCTTACCCAGATGTCTTCCTGGTTCAGTACCAGCTCGGTATTATTCACATTCGCACTCCCTACCTTCATTACCGCCTCAGAGCTTCAGTCCCACCAGCAACAACCGATATTTCTGCCGCCCCAAGCTCCGTACACCCCAGCGCTACCGAGAATAGATCTACAGCTCCGCCACATCTTCCACCATGGCACACGATTGCATCCTGGACTCCATCGCAAAACAGACGTATCTTCTGATGCTATTGTTCTAACTCAGTCAGATGAATTTGATGTCGAGCTATTACGAACATTGTCAGTCAAGACACAAGATATAGAGATCACACGCCTAGTAGAGCGGTCGCCCGAGAGGATGGAAGCAATACGAGACGCACACATTGAAGGACGACCACTAGATCTGCCTGTTTCAGCTTGGGGAAATGATAAGATTCGTGGACCGAATGTGACCGACAAGGAGACCGTTGTTGCCTTTGCGAAGATGGCAATGAATGCATATGTGATGGAGCCGTGGAAAGGTGAATGGGAAGATGTCGGTGGCGGCTTCAATTTCACCGAGGACTTTGGCTGGCAAGAGGATGGTCTTCGTGGTCACATCTTTGCAGACACCAAGAACAAAACCGTGGTCATCGGGCTGAAGGGTACATCACCTGCAATATTCGATGGCCAAGAAACCACTACTCAGGACAAAGTAAACGATAACCTCTTCTTCAGTTGCTGCTGTGGAGCAGGTGGGTCGAGCAGATGGTTACAGGTCTGTGACTGCAAGACGGCTACATATACCTGCAACTCGACGTGCTTGGTGAAGAATCTCCGCAACAAAGATCGTTACTACGACGCCGCCAAGAATCTCTACCATAATGTCACAGCTCTCTATCCTAATGCTGATATCTTGCTCGCTGGACATAGCTTGGGTGGAGCAGTTGCCAGTCTGCTGGGGCTGACTTATGGTATTCCTGTCCTTACTTTTGGAGCGCCAGGTGATGCCATGCCAGCTGCGCGACTTGGCCTGCCTACACCACCAGGATACCACATTGGCAGCTCGACGAATCGTACATTCACTGGTGGCTATCACTTTGGTCACACGGCTGACTCTATCTACACTGGCCGATGTAACGGCTGGACTTCGACTTGCTCGATTGCTGGTTATGCAATGGAGAGCGAATGTCATACTGGTTATGAGTGCAGCTATGATACAATAAAGGACAAAGGTTGGCACAACAATATGTTGAATCATCGTATGACAGTCACCTTGCACCAGGTCATCGAGGCATACGATAAGGTAGCAGAATGTAAGCCCATTGTTGACTGCTGGGATTGCTTTGACTGGAAATACTTTGAAAGCAATAGTTCCAAAACGACAACGAGCTCAAGTGCTTCAACCACATCCTTCACACAAACAAGGACAGAGACGTGCAAGACGCCTGGCTGGTGGGGTTGCCGCGATCCTCCATCTACAACTGGTCTCCCATCCATCACAACGAGCATTGCCATTACCTCGACTTCGACGTGTGAGACACCCGGCTGGTTTGGGTGTAAGGATCCCTCGACGACTACAGCCACTACCGAGAGTACTACTGCTACAACATCAGCCACCTCATCCTGCACATTCCCTGGTTGGTGGGGATGCAGAGACTCTGAGATTACCTCCGGCAAGCCTTCGTCATCTGCAGCTGCGACGCCAGCACCGCCTTTTACCACTATCAGGCCGACTGCTCCAATCACGACGTCTTCTTGTAAGAACAAAGGTCTATTTGGAGACTGCAAGGATGATAGAACAAGGGAGCCAGACGATAGTCCCTGGATTGCACCGCAGAAGACAGTGTTTGCAAGTTGAGGTTGAGAGTTGGGAAGGTCAAGCTTGATCTGAGTTAACGTGTTTCATGATGATAATGACTGGCGTCAATACGCAACGGCTAGGATAAGGACACATGGCATGGGAGGAGTTTGGCATGTCATAGCTTGCCGCATACGCATACAAGCATATAGGTCGAGGCTATAATGACACCTGCTTACAGTACAGAGGATGATCGTCCCATAAGTGCTCGTATGTTCTGCTGCCTCAGGTGCTTGCTGAGTCATCCACCACGCGTCATCACAGCCTTGCCGGGCTGTGTACATGCGGGGACGGGGGCAATGGACGTCGTATGCAGTCCGTTCCTCTTCGCTTCACCTACAATCTACATACAACACACAATCATGTTCGACATTCACACTACTGTCCTGGGGCATGGGGTTCGCCTCGCTCGCCGAGGTCTCGATATGACTTCACAGAACCAGCCTGGTGGCGGGCAGGTCGCCTCTGTTGAGGTTCCGCCAGCCATCATCGCCATTTTCGCCACGGTCGCCGTCTTATTCGTCCTCGGTCTCAGCTCAGTCCGCTACACTCTTCATGGTGTCATCGCAACGATGGCTATGGTCGAGGAGCCTTCCACTGCTTTCCTGGTATCCGAAAAGCGAACGTTCGCGGAGAAGGAAGACGTCACCGAGCCTCTACTCCATGCCGATGTCGAGACAGTTGCAGTAACTTCGGAGCCTATCACCTCTAGCATCCGCACAAGCATGCACCATATCCTTGAAGCCGGTGGCTGGACTGGTCGCTGGAGAGGACTAGGTGTGTTCATTCTTTGGGGAATTGGGAACACCGTGCTCCGTAAGGTCTGGATGACGCTCCTCACTGGTGAGGAAGCTTGCTTTGTCGACCTCGGCCTCCCAGCTGCGCACGTCCTCTCCTCTCTCATCGCCGGTGTCTCTATGATGAAGCTTCACATGTTCTGGACTCGCAAGGTCCTTACTGTCCCAGGCACCAAGACCTTTTACGACCAGACACCTCGCAAGACATTCAAGGCGCTTTTCCTCCCTACCGTCGCCAACACCCTGGCTTGGGAGGCTACAATCGGACTACCTATTACTCTTGCATACGCCCTAGGCGTCGTCGGCACGTCGGCTGACGGCATGCACGCGTTCATCGGCTCGCAAGATGGCCAAGCTCACTGCCACATGGTTGTCAAGATGGTCTTGATCGGCCTCATGGGCATCGGCACATTCTTCGGCGTCTTCATTCCCTCTCACGTCGCCCTTATCCGAATTGAAGCTTCCCTGATCACAGAGGATGCCCAGACAATTGTGCCCTTCGACCGCAGCTTCGGTGGTCGTGTCGTTTCCGAGAGCGATGGAGGTTCTGGCAAGCTGAGCTACATGCAGGCTTGGTCGAGCTTCAGCAGCGCACAGAGAGTGCGTCTGTTGAGGCTGTTTGGCAAGATCTTCGCTGTTGAGGTTGCTCTTCACGCGGTCTTTGGCTTTTTTGCGGCTTCATTGGCTCTTGCCATTCTCCGTCCAGATGTCTTCGCTCGTGTTGGACGTACTCACGTCTAAGCACATGCATGACAATCTCTGGAAGGGACGGGCCCTTGCTGAGCACGACATTGCATTGGTAACACTGCTTATTGCTGCTGCTGACGCGAAATGGGCTGGATCATGATGGTATGCTTCGTATTTTTAAGGCTTTGCTTATGAGTTATGAATTTCAGTACATATAGTTATGTCTACTTGTCTTGTCTATTGCCATCTCACTGATGACAAATGATTGTTGTGACCCGACGTCTTTCTTGCTTCCTATGTCTCATGCCCCTTCGTGCATGCAGAAGCGTGGTACACACCCGACATTTCAACAATCAAATTTTTCGATCATACCATCCCATACAAGTCCATGCCCAAACCTAACGCCACACTATCTCCTCACTCGTACCCGAGCTCTATCACTTCTCCTCATCTCACCTCATCCCAACACACGGCCAATTACCACACACCTTCCCAGAAGCCCAGACCTCATCTTGTTCCTGCTACGGTGCTCACCAAGTGACATCGAGGACAGCATGCGCACACGTATGCTACCTGATGTCCAGTTTTGTGGTTTCAATCTGGGAGGTGTGAGTCATGTAGAGTGCCGTCGTGGTTGTGATATTTTGGTCACCTGAAAACAATGATGATGTGGGCAGACGCGAGGTAAAGCGACTCAGGCTACATAATGATACAAGTCGTACTGCGCCAGGACTCTCTCGTCTTCCTCATTGACATTCTGAGGCTCTATCTGGCGGCGGTCATATGCCTGAGAAGCTTCATGCCTCAGAATGCGATCCCTCCACTCACTGAGGTCCTCCTGTGCCACAATCATAAAGTGCTCGTGGCCCTCCAGAAGTTCTCCCCACAACCACTGGCCTGCCATCATCTGAGAACCCTCCATGATCTCGAGGATAGCTTTTTGTTCCGTGTGATCGACGAAGAAAGACGTGTTTACAGTGTCCTCGTTCCTATCATCAGGATCTCCATGGTTGGAGGTCCGCCGCAGCTTCGCTTTGCGCACATAATCGATCGGTGATGACTTGAGAAGTGATTTTCCACTATCAAGAATGAGGTCCTCCGCGCGTTCCCGCATCTTTTCCGTCCTTTCCCTCTGTTCGAATGCATGCGCTACTGCATTGCAGGCGTAAGGGTGTGAAGTGATGATGCCATAATAGGAGATGTCCAACTCGCGTAGGGCCTGAAGCAAATTCGTGGCAATGCCCTGACTGCGCATTGAGGTCTCTACGACAAGTTGCATGATCCAGCAAACCTTCCTCTTGCTATATCCATAGTTCCAGGTGCAAGCGAATGCATTGCCAACCAATTGCCCATTCTTCAGGTAGCGACCATAGATGCAGTCCGTAAGTACCTTCGACGGCAGGCATTGTTTTCGTAGTCGAGCGGCAGACATGCGGACTCGACTACCTGGCTTGTGGTTAGGAGCATGCTCGCTCCAGACACCATAGTGCTCGCTGAATAATTTGGCCGCCTGTCCAAGCATATCGTCGATGATGTCAGGGCCGCTGAAAGTCTCGATTGCTATCCTTGCCCGAGGTGCTGACGTTGCGGTGGGATAAGTCGAAAGTGCTGCTGTTGTGTGGCCGTCGTCATCTGAAGATGGTGCCATTGTTACAAATTGTTGACTTCTCGAGGCTGTCGAATCCGTTGTGGGTTATGCTAAGATGGATGGTAGAAGCAGGCCTGAAGCGGCCAGATATCTTGGAAGTCATATAGATTCTGTTCTAAAAGTCAAAATTTGGTCATTGGGTGATGACTCAGAATGTGTCCAGATTGTCAAGGCAACGCGCTCACTACCTAAGCACCCAGCTCATCCTCGCTATTGTGACCGGGATCGGTAGCTGGATGTGTCCGACTTGTCCTGGCTTGTTCGGCACTAAGATCCATACTGACTGTGGCCTTTCTTCGAGGTGCTTTCACACAGGGTGTCGAATCAGGAAGTGGCTTCACTTCTGTCTCGACTGTTTCTTCGGTACTCGCGGTGGTCTAGAAGCGTATTAGCTGCATTCGTGATCTTGAGGCTTCTTGATCGTACTGATTCAGGTTGAACATTGCCTGCTGTCCGAGCGTCGACAAGTTGCAGATCAGCGCGAATCATTTCCATCATATTGTCCATATGGCGTTCAATGCAATTGCTGATTGCCCGACGAGACTCGATCAGATCCGCAAGGTTCCCGTGTTTTACGGACCAATGCTGGATGACTTTGTGCAGAAACGTCTCCTTTCCATTTGCATCCAAGATGGCCCAGTGAGCTGAGACGAGTATGGTGTACATGTCCATACTGAAGCTCAACACGAACGCGCGGTCATAAGGTATCTCCAATCCTGCTCTTTCTTTGAGTCGCATCAGATTGGCAGTCATGACGGCACCATTGTGGGCATTCTGTGCAATTGCCTTCCCTATCGGTTCTTGCTCGCTTTTCAGCTCGATGGTGATTACCGGCCATCTAATTTCACGGTGAACGGCATCGTAGCATCGCACAGCTTTCTTGCCGTTCTGGAGTGCGTATAATGTCTCTAAGTGACGAGTCCTGGGCCAGAACTCGAACGCATCAGGGAAGAGTCCTATAGAGATATCGGGCTTAGGGGTGGTTATGTGTGAGTACGATTCGTTTCCTAGGATCGGTAGTGGTACATAGTCCATCCATAGTTGATCGTTGACGGCGTTCATAGTTGGAGACCTTTCCCTAGCAGTAGGCTTAGCATCAAGTCTGGAAGAGAAGCAAGCTCGAGAATAGCATACCATATCCTCCTGAAGTATTTTGCTCCAACGACTCTATCGTAGTAAGTCGCCTCGTTGCCTCCTCGAGTTCGAAGCATTTCATATACACTTTCATAATCAACCTGCGTTGGCTCCGGACTCCTTCTTGGAGCTGCTACCATGAGCCTGAGTTCTTCCCAGTTCGAGGGTGTTTGATGGAGTGAAGCTTCGAAGATCCTCCGGCATATAAGACCATCTCGAAGAGCTGCAATACTTTGACTTCGTTTTGCACTGCTGATGCCACCATCGTTTTCGGCAGACATCGAAGAAACAGTCTTGGGGTAGTCGCTATCAAGAGAAGGTGCTGATGGGGGTATTACGGGGGTTTCGATTGAGGCGTGCGGGTAATCAGTAGCGCCAGTTTCAATCCAGGACTCTACCAGGCGCCTCTTGCTTGGCGGTAGCGATGTAGGTGAGAGTGGTCTTTTGAGTGACATTGGAGCAGCGGAATTGAGAGACATGGCTAGGTCAGCAAACTGACGAAAAGGTGGTCCGTGAACAGTCGGCTCTGCAGGCTTAGCAGCAGTTCCTGATCTCAGCAAATAAGAAGCAGGACCGAGCGTCCGACCGGTCTGACAACGCACGTCGATGGGGTAATGCTGCATAGGCTCAATCACGCCACGCACATCTGAAGCTTTTTGTGTCGAAAAGTTCTACGAAGACAGCAACGTATCGTTGTTCGAGTAGTCGATATGTCGATTCACAATCATGCCCTTTCGCTGTGTTTCACAAGCTCGAAGACAACACTACTGTGCCACAAAGTCGCACTAGGGAGAGAAGCCCAATGAGTTGAGAGATCACCTTGTGTACCATGAGTCTTGGAATGAGCTGATAGGGTGCACCATCCGTCCACGCGCACAACGTGGCTTGGTGCTAAGCAGTACACGACGACAATGATGAAAGAGCAAAAGGAATAGCACAAAATGCAGTCACAGACAATTCCATTTCGCTGAGTGTTTGTCCTCAGGTTGGTAGTGAGAGGTTGTTAGTACTCAAATACATTTTAGGCGAACCCCTTTCCCCCTTTCTCCTGCTCGGAAAACACTTATAACACAGAAATAGCATATTGAGCAGTCGTCTACCAGTCGTCTAAGTTATGATTCAACGTTCCGAAGGAACCTGGTCGTCTCGTGAGTGAGGAAAGAGACACCGGCGCTCCTGCTGCATTGTCTGCGGTTCGTTCTTAACAATTTGCCGTCGTGTAGTGCAATCTTCTTGCTCGAAGGACTCTGGAGATCCTGCTATGAAGACTCCTTGACCGAGCGCTCAAGGATGTGGCTTGTCAAGCCAATTGCTGCCTTGTGAAGAGTGCCTTGATCCAGATTGATCCTTACACATTCTCTTCCGGAGGAGATCGCGCATCACCCCAGACGTGGCATAATGAGGTCTCGTTCTACCATGACTGACTTGTGACTCCTTGCTACGAGTCAGTTACATGCTATTGAAATTTTGACATATGCTGTGTCGTGGCATGTACTTACCGGTGGCGTGCGGTTGCCCACGCCTTGAATAAAATTGTCTCACCCAGAACGAGTGCTTCCAGACTGTCGCTATCGATGGGCGTGGTGGTATACTCGTAAACCGTGGCGTATCACAATAGAGCGTAGCGTTCGTGCCGTTGTATGACTGTATTGGCGACGGCAGTATGGTGACTATTCAAGTCCTTCCTCTGCAATTGCTCCTGCATCCAGTAGGTCGTCTCGGATCATAGCACTCGTAGCCCTCATCCTCCGTATCCGACTCCGCCGTGTTCACGTGCCTGATAGCCTTAACCACTCCCACCTCTTTCACCTGCTCATCATCACCTTGCTGTTCCAATCCGGGCTCAATCTTGACAATAACACCCGGCTCCTGCACCTTCCCAAACGCGCTCTTGAACCCTCCTTTCTTGAACCCTCCCTTTCCGTCATCCTTCTTCGCGCCAAGCTCTATCGGCTGGATCTTGATCAGTCCGCTGCCCTTGTCCTCATTCTTCGGTCGTGACCCGGCAGCCATATTCCTGTTCAAACTTTTCAGATCATTGAGACGCTGCTTGTGATTGTGCTCGTAGGACGTGAGATGTGTGTCGATCTCATTCTGGCGCGAGTAGCCTTTACTGCAGAGGTCACAGTGGAAGGCGGCGCGGGCTGCTCGTGCAGACTCGGTGATTGCGGGTGGATTGGGGATGCCGCGAGGTGGCATTGTGTGATTTGCGGCAGGTGGATTGAATGTAGAAGCCCTCTAAGCGCAGATCGAGTCTTCAAGCGTGTTAGCTGGTGGTCGGTGGATCGTGATGTTTCGGAGTCGTTTGAGATGCGGGGGATGATCGGCGAGAAGATGATCGACGGACCCTGTACAATCTACTGTTTACTGTTTTGTTCTCCGCCACGACATCTCAGCACCCATCGCAGTGATGCCAGCAGACGAGGAGCAACCCACGCCTATCGAGCTCGAGGAGCTTGAGCCCTCTCCAGTCGATGACTATCCACCGGAACAGGAACCACGACAAGAGGAGTATTTCCCGTTATCCAAAGCACAACGGCCGCCGCTTCATAGCAGCACAAGTAGTCTTGGTCTCGGTGGGCATGGTGCACCCTGGTACCGTAAGCAGTCGCGACCTTCTTTTCGAGCAGACATGGAATGACACCAGATCCCTAGTACTCCGCGCCCACAAATACAGCTCCTACGTCTTCTCCGCCTTCCTCACCGCGCACATCACAAACACCTCCTTGATACCTCTTTACACACGCTCTGTTCAGGGCTCCTCCAAATACCTCCTGCTCACACGGCCATACTACCAATCCTGGCCGCTCGCCGAGCCCCTCATAGTAATCGCTCCGCTCGTCGTTCACCTCGTCTCAGGAATCGCACTGCGTGTCTATCGGCGACAGGTGCTGCTGAAGCAACTCGGTGCCGAGACACGCGGGGACAGGAAGACCATTGCGTGGCCTAAATTGAGTGGCACAAGTGTTCTAGGATACTTCGCTGTGCCATTGGTGGTCGGACATACTGCGATCAACAGGATGCTGCCACTGTGGGTGGATGGTGGCAGCAGTAGTATTGGGCTGGACTTTGTGAGTCATGGGCTGAACGTGGGACCGACGTGGTACCGCATCGCTGGACGTGTTGGCTACGCGGCCTTGGTGGCGGCTGTGGGATGTCATGTTGTCTGGGGATGGGCACAGTGGATGGGGTTCAAGCCAGATCAGGTGCAGGGGAGAAGCACGAGTGTGACGGCCGAGAAGATGGTGAATCGGCGTTGGTGGGCTCTGCAAGGCATAAGTGCTGCGGTCGTCATTACGTGGTTGGCTGGAGGAATGGGCGTGGTTGGAAGGGCGGGTAAGGTATCGGGGTGGGTTGGCAAGCATTACGATGAATTGTTACGGCGAGTGCCGTACCTAGCAAGTCATGTATAGAGGTAGACAGATGTCCTGCAGTGATGAAGGTGACTCTAAGAAGATTTAGCAGAGTAATATCAAAAACGACCTCATCAACTTTTAATGGCAGTCGTTGACAATTTGCTCTAGAGTAAAGTACAGTATGGTATGAACACCATATAATCCGAAGCCCCAGCCGTCGCTTTTGCACCAACACCAATGCTGATATGTGTACGCCCCTGTCCCAACGTGAAGACTCAACTACTTCATAGCTTCAGAAGCTTAGCAGCATAGTCAACAATGGTCGACTCTTGCGGGAATGCCATCTCCTCGAGCTTCTGAGCGTACGGTGTCGGGACCTCAGCACCAGTAATACGGACTGGTGGTGCAACAAGGTAGTCGAAAGCATACTCAGCAGTAAGGGCAACGATCTCAGCACCGACACCGAATGCTGGGAATCCAGACTCGACAGCCATCATTGTGCCGGTCTTCTTGACGGATTTGACGATAGCCTCAACATCAAGAGGCTTGACGGAACGGAGGTTGATAACCTCAACATCGACGCCGTACTTCTGCTTGAGCTGCTCGGCAGCAGCCAAGCATTGACCAACACACCTCGACAGGGTGACCATGGTAAGGTCCTTGCCAGCACGCTCGATTTTGGCCTTTCCAAACTCAATGACAAAGTCGTCCTTGAGAGCTTCCTCGGACATGGGGAATGAGAGACCATATAGCAGCCTGTATCGCATTAGACCGGTCCAACCCCAAACAATTTGTTTCGTCCAGCGACTTACTCGTTCTCCAGGACAACGACTGGGTTAGGATCCCGGATCGCAGCCTTGAGCAGACCTCTTGCATCCTCGGCGCTGTATGGTGCAACAACCTTAAGACCAGGAATACTTCCGTACCATGCTGAATAATCTTGCGAGTGCTGCGCCGCGACTCCGGAAGCGAAACCATTGGGTCCACGGAATGTGATGTTACACGGCTGAATACCTCCCGACATGTAATGTGTCTTTGCGGCGGAGTTGATAATTTGGTCGATAGCCTGCATGGCGAAGTTGAATGTCATGAATTCGCACTAGGGTTATGCATTAGTATGGTTCTGACGCAGCGAGATGCACGCAATTCTTACAACGGGGTGAAGGCCAGCGAGTGCGGCACCGACTGCCAATCCACAGAAACCAGATTCCGTGATGGGTGTGTCTATGAGGGTCGTCAGTAGGTGATTCTGACGCTACACAGCAGCCGGACAACCCTACCAATCACTCTCTTCTCGCCGAACCTGTCCAATAACCCCTTGGTAACCTTGTATGCTCCGTTGTACTGGGCTACTTCCTCACCAAGAACGAAAACCTTCTCGTTCTTCTCCATCTCACTGGCCATAGCATCGGTCAAAGCTTCTCTGACCGTCATCTCTTTCTGACTTGACCCGCTGACCTGAGCATATCCTTTTGCAGTGACTGGGAACACAGACCGTAGATTCTGGGGACGAAGTATGGCTGGCTGAGGTGCGCGCTTTGTGAGAAGGCGGGAAGCTGGCCGGATGGCCTTTGTGAGTGAAGACATAACTTCAAGACCGTCCCTAGAACAAGCGAGTGAATGTCCCGACCGATCAGCGGCAACAGTAGCGGACGACGAAGAGAAAAGAAGAAGACGAAGTGGATAAGGAGCGAAGATGAGCTTTGTAAGAGGTGTATCGCGATATGCTTGGAACTAACACTCGAAGTTGCAAACAGATCGGCTTTCGGAAGACCCTTGAAATTAACATGTCTCCCCAACCCGAGGGAGACATCCCGGCGCCAAGAATGAAGAGAATAATGCCCTACAGCACTCTCCTCACATCGTTCTTCAGATCTGCACATGACAGGACATGGAAGCGCAGCATACAAGGCACGATCAAGAAGTTTTAAACGACTCGTTTAGCCTATATTCAATAACTAAACAACGCTTCAAGCCCTCAATGACTTGACCTCAGTCGCCGACAGCTTGCCCTCGCTTGTCAGCCGGTTGACCTCGTCCTTGAGCGCGGCGGAGACCTTCTCAGCACCCTTGGTGTCATCCAAGCTCAGCTTGTGCACAAGTGCAGCCAAGTCCTCGGGGTCAATCTTGGCCAACAGGGCATCGACATCGTTCAATGCAGCATCGATCTGCGCAGGTGGAACATCTCCGCCAGCAGTGTGGAAGTAGTTTGCGTCCTTTGCAGCATTCCTGACCACACGCTTGTTCTTCTTCGTCGCGGTCTTTGCAGCCTCCTTGGACTTCTTGAGTGATTCCTTTTCCACCTTTGCAGCCTCCTCGGACTCCTTCTTGGCCTTCTCCTCTTCTTCCTTAGCCTTTGCCTGTGCTTCAGCAACCCGCTTAGCCTCGGCAGCCATATCGTTTCTCTTCTTGTGCTTCTGCTCCTGTTCGGCCTGTCTGAACTTCTTGATACGCTCGTCAAGGCTGAGGGCGTCGTCTACGAGATGGCGTAGTCTGGCAATGTCCTCGGTCTTCTTCTTCCTCCTGGCATTCTGGTTCTTCTTCTCCACGTGACGCCTCTGATGTCTGTGCTCATTGTCATCTGGCACATCCTCGTCCTGGTACTCGAAGGTCCTCCAGCTGTCAAAGTTGAACCAGAATTCGTAGAAGCTCTCAACATCCTGCTTAGAGCTCTTGTCATTACCGAGCTTCGGTACAGGCTGCTTCTTCGAGAAGCGTCCCTCGGCCTCAAAGACTGGGGACCATAGCTTGTAAAAGTTGCCTGATTTCGTGTCCTTCTTGCTAGGCTCCTCGACATCAGCGGCTTCGTCGACGGAGTCGAATTGTCTGCGCCTAACTGGGTCCGATAGGACCTCGGTAGCCTTCTGGATACACTTGAAGAAAGAGTCGTCCTCTGTGCTGCCGACGGCGGCGCGCTTATCGGGATGATGCTTCAGAACCTTCTTGCGATGGGCTCGTTTGATCTGCTCTTCCGTAGCCTTGTAGCGGTACTTGCTCAGACCGAGGACAGCGTAGTGATCTTGGCTCTTCCAGTCTTTGGCATCTCTCTGGAGCATGACTGGGTCTTCTGGCTCGCTGATCTCGCCATCGTCTATGTCCTCGGTCTTCTTTGCTTTTTCTTGAGCTTGAATGCGCTCATCCTCCGAAAAGGTGCGCTTGTGTCGCTTCTACAGAATCGTTAGGCTAGAACATTGTGGACTAAAACTCATACATACTCTGCGGGCTTCGGCGAGAAAGTGCGCGCCTACAGGCTCAATTGTGCGTTGGGTTGCGGCAGAAAGCTTGCCTAGAGGCTTGAAGCTGTTCTCCGCTGACCAGTCGGCAGGGACGCTGGGAAGTCTGTATGACTCGATCTTGCTACCCATTCTGATTCAGGGATGATTTGAGTTTGGTGTTTGAAAGATGCGGTTGGAATTTGCTGGTAATACATTTCAGGGGACTCGAAAATGCCAAGACTCATGTCGATCATCTTACCCTGAGATCGTGTACTTGGGATGCATGGAGGCAATTCGCTTAGATTGTTTCACAGAGTAACATGGCCGTGGCAGCATATCGCAGGCTACTGCGCTCGACAGCGTTGGCATTCCATGGTACGCCGCGTGTGTTGGACAGTGGCATCCGCCATAAACATTGCTAAGCTTTCCGCAGGTGATTCACGCATGTTGATAGCGTCCAGAGTGGAAGCCAGAAAGAGATTCAACGAGAATCGGAACCTCGATCCACAGAGTCAAGAATGTACAAAGGCACTAGATGAAGCTGAAGGCGTTTCAATGATATTACGACAGAATATTGTCCAGGGCGCAGGTGCTCAAGAAGGAGATAATTTCAGTGAGTGCTGCTCGACCTGCAGGTCACGCATGTACTGACAGGGCGTAGGACTACGCATCCACGAAGAGACAGAAAAGGGCGACAACGATACTGTCAAGAACTCTGGAAAGGCGACGTTAGGAGGAACGAAGTGCTGCTCAACATGACAATGGTTTCACTACAGACTTTATATTCCTCCTATACCGACATTCAGCTATATCGTTATGGCACATCATCTGGTATGTCTCAACAAAGGCCTCAAAGAGCGATCCCGCGCAACAAGCAACGTCAATACAAGCGCAAGCATGCCTCCAAGATACTGTGATGAGAGGACCAGCGCAAGCAGATAGATGAGTCAGGAGACGCTGCGATGATGTTCTGATAGCATCTGTATGATCTAGTTCAGTTTCCTGCCAAGCTAGCGTAGGCTGGCTCCTCCCCATCAGCGCCAGGTGGAACTGCAAGAGCGAGACTGTCCAGATCTTCCTCGGCAGGTTGCGCCTCGCTGTCGTTATATGTTATGGCACCAGCAGCGCCGGACCCACGATGACCAGGGGCGGCAGTACGACCAGCGCGCGCGTTAGAGATGCGCTGGTCCCTATCCATTGTATCCAGAACCTTGGGCTTTCCCCATGTCACACGCAGGGGACAACCTGCTATCACTGCCTTTCCGCGACATGAATCCGCAGCTTTCTCCGCAACCCTCCGATCCACGTAGTTGATGAACGCACAATGTGATCGATGCGAGCATACTATCGATTGTAACGTCCCGAAGCCCTTGAAGAACTCTCGAATCTTGTATTCTGGTAAATCATCCTCAACGCCAACAACGAATAGTGATTTGACGTTCGGATCTGTCGGCGGCAGCCAATCTTCCTCGCTAGGTGGTAATTGAGCAGTCGAAGGAAATGCTCGTCCGCCTCGTGCACCACCTCTCCCACCTCTTATTCCACCTCGTCCTCTTGTGTCTGATGTTCGTATTGGCCCAGGACCTGAGCTTTCTGGTGCTGGCAAGGCCTTCATCTCGCCATTTCCTTCCCCTTCTTCTCTGCGCCTCCGATATGGCTCACTTCGTGCTAGTTTCTTCAGCAGATCCATGGCCTTTTCATCAGTCTTCTCGTATTCCTCAATTGCGCCTCGTCCGTCTTCGATCTCCTTTTCATGATTTTGCGCATAGTATTCGCGATTGATGGAGCTTTGTGGACCAGGTGCGATCATCTTCAACGCTGCATCACGAATCGTGATAGGCAGGCCGAATGACAGGTCCAGCATGCAGCACTGACAGCAATTCTTGAGCCGTGCACACGTCAAGCAAATGATGGCACGCTTTTGCCGTGATGTTCGATCTGCTTTCCATCTGAATACTGTGAATGGTCGCGTGCATATTTTGCATTCAGCACCGTAGTCTTCTTTCGTCATCTGCACATAGGGATTTTCTGGTAAGCACCGCTCGCAGACTGATGGCATGTCTGTTGTCTCCCATCCTGATCGGTTGAGATCTTGCTTGATCTGTGCTGGCGGCATGATTGTAGTGTTGTGATGTTGATGAGGTTGTAGAACTGGCTGGTCAGTTGTCAGTCGCAAGTTCGTGGTTACTGTTCGGGGACAATCCGGTGCGAGTCATGCAGCTTTTTCACTGTTCATCCGCGATCCAAAGTTTAACTTGTCACGTGTTGATACGTTTTCTCCGCGTGGGCCGTGCCTAGCGTCGCCTCATCCCAATGGCTTTGTTGTTTTCATTTGTGCAAGGAAACATATAAGACATAGGACTGACACCTTCCCTCTCGCCAGTCCTCTCTCTGACCATCCACCCCAACCAAAATCATCTACAATGGCGCCAATCGCACTCGAAACCGAAGATCATGCACGCGACGCAGCCTTCAACCGAGCCATGCATGGCAAATCTGCCTCGGCCAACGCGGGCATGATGTCGATGATCAAGAAAGACCGTGTCGCACAGAAGGCTGCTGTAGACGAATATTTCAAGCATTGGGACAACAAGGCTGCCGCAGACGAGACACCTGAAGTCCGCGAAGCGCGACGAGCAGAGTATGCCACCCTCACAAGACATTACTACAACCTGGCAACCGACTTGTACGAATATGGCTGGGGCGCGTCGTTCCACTTCTGTCGTTTCGCCTACGGAGAGCCTTTCAGACAAGCCATCGCACGTCACGAGCACTACCTGGCACACGTGATGGGCATCAAGGAGGGCATGACTGTGTTGGACGTTGGGTGTGGTGTTGGTGGACCTGCAAGAGAGATTGCCAAGTTCACAGGCTGCAACGTTGTCGGGCTGAACAATAACGATTACCAGATTGAGCGGGCGACGAGATATGCCGCTAAGGAAGGTCTTGCAAACCAGCTGAGCTTCACCAAGGGCGATTTCATGGTACGTTTGCCTCGGGTAGCAGTTATGCCTGACCAACTGCAGTCTAATCTCTTTCTAGCAAATGAGCTTCCCGGAAAACACTTTTGACGCAGTCTACGCCATTGAGGCAACAGTTCACGCACCCTCCCTCGAAGGAGTATACTCACAGATATTCCGAGTGCTGAAACCGGGTGGTGTCTTTGGTGTGTACGAATGGCTCATGACAGACGCATATGACAACGACAACCCGCGACACCGGGAGATTCGTCTTGGCATCGAGATTGGTGACGGCATATCAAACATGGAGAAGATCTCAGTCGGCTTGGCTGCCATCAAGGCCGCTGGCTTTGAGCTCGAGATGCATGAGGACCTGGCAGACCGCCCTGACCCATACCCTTGGTACTGGCCCATCGCGGGTGATTTTCGCATGATGGGAAGTGTCTTCGACTTTTTCTCGATAGTGCGAATGACGAAGATTGGCCGTGGGATTGTGCATCGTCTTGTAGGGGGTATGGAGAAGATTGGGATCGCGCCTGCTGGCACACAGAAGACCGCCAACAGTTTGGCGGTTGCTGCAGATGCTTTGGTCGCCGGAGGACGAGAGAAGCTGTTCACGCCAATGTATCTCATGGTGGCAAGGAAGCCATTGAGGTAGATTGATGGCTGGGACGATCTTTGAATGAGGTTTAGCGTGTGGTCGACATTATAGCATATTGCAGAGGAACAGATATCATGTACACTTTTGACACTGAGTGCATGTAGACTGTAGTATTCAGCTGAGCACAAGCCCCCTTCCTGTCGTGTAGTACATGTACCTTGGAGACGGAGATTTAGATGAGGCTGAGAGTCCCGAGCTGAAACACGAACCACGGGGCGGAACTCCTACTCCGTACACACTGCTTCGAACGCTTCTCCTTCACGCAATCATCTCCCCTCAAATCCCTTCTCAAAGGTCATCTCACTACGAATCGGTGAGGCATGGCAGCACATCTTACGTATGGCATACACGGATCATGATCACCTTGCGGCGCATACGACACCCGCCCTACTAGTCGCCCGCCGAGTTGCATCGACACCAGCCTCGGCACTCTCCTTTGTGCCTTTCGTCGCCACTTGCGCCTTTACAGCCTACATTGCCTACGACAAGGTATTCCCGCTCCTATCCGGTGACAGTAACTCTGATGCAAAACGATCCAATGCGCGACCCTCGACCGCGTCTCGCCGAGGCTGGACCTCTTTCGTCCGGGAGCGCTCCACGGCGATAACATTCGCAATCACGACTGCTCTGGCTGCCGTGCTTGCTCAATTGATCTTCTGCGAGATTGCGGACGTCTTCGATGCCGCTGCAAGGAGGATAGCACTGCAGTATACCATAAGCTCACTCATCATATCGTTGATCGTGGTAATCCCCGCGCTGGAGATCCACTCCATCACTGCTGCGATTGGCTTTACAGGGAAAGAGAAGGGCAAATGGTTGATTGGGCTAGTACTGGATGTGGCAGGACTCGGACTCTGGCTTGTTTGCTTCTGGTCCGTTGGTAAGATTGTGCTCGAATCACATCAACTGCATGCCACTTCCACCAATGATGACACCACCGCCTGGAACTTCTACCGCAGATGGCTGGTCATGCACAAAACAGAGCACGGTCTCAGCCAAGGCAGTCTCGAGCGCATCGGTCTCATAGGAATCTGGTCTATGGCTTCCCTTGCTGGCTTCGCTGCCATCAGTAGCATCTGGCAAAGCTTCGGAGCAAGAGTGCGGCGCGTGACTGAAACCGACCTCGCCCGCAGAAAAGCTGGCCTCGACGCGACCACCGAGCTCCTCAACACCAAAGAATCCCGTCTCCGCGCCCTCGAACGCCGCATATCCTTCGTCAACCCTCCCAAACCCTCCCTCATGATCCGCCTCGCAGGCTCCTTCCGCCCCGACCCGCAGACTCAAGAAGTCCTCTCCCTGCGTATGGAAATCTCAGGCCTTGAGACCATGGCCTCCACGCTCTCCTCCACGCTCTCCCTTCTCCGCTCCCGCCTTGCCTCCCAACGCGCCTCCACCACCCTCCTCGGCCGCGTCTGCCTCACAACCTCCTACCTCTTCAGCCTCTACTGCATCTACCGCATCGGCGCCACCACCCTCGCCACCTTCCGCCGCTGGTGGCACCCCACCGCCTCCTTCGCCTCCACAGACCCGATCACAAATGCCCTCGCTCTGATTGCGAAAATCTACGACCCCACCCTCGACCGCCTAGCTTGGAGTCGACAGATTGCCTTTCTCCTCTCCGGCGTAATGCTGCTTGCGTCTTTCAACGCAGTATGGCAAACTGTCCTGCTGTTCAGTCGGTTTGCGCCGCCAAAGTTTCTGCAGAACGCGAGGGCGGGAAATGCGGCATTGCTGGTCGCGCAGATATGCGCGACGTATGTGATTTCGAGCGCGTTGCTGCTGAGGACGAACTTGCCGAGGGAGATGGGAAGTGTGATTGAGGGGGCTCTGGGGGCGCCGCTGGATGTGGGAATGTGTGAGAGGATGTTTGAGGGAACGTTCTTGGGGGCGTGTGCGGTCACGGCTGTGGGGATTTGGGTTGGCAGGAAGGTGGGGAGGGGGAGCTTGGAGTGGGATGATGATGAGG
>Ga0058698_10000214_pt1 | contig 34674 bp, 37 predicted proteins | sample AgamicAsSfe_FD_67288 | JGI IMG/M metagenome (GOLD analysis project Ga0058698, IMG submission 67288) | Agave microbial communities from Guanajuato, Mexico - As.Sf.e | ecosystem: Host-associated > Plants > Phyllosphere > Phylloplane/Leaf | place: Guanajuato, Mexico | collected 2012-05-30
CTTCTCTACCCACTCATCCACAATCACATCCTGAAACCCAGTAAATCCATTCCCATTCTGCGTTCCCGCAACTACTATCCTGTCACCCTGGAAAGCTTTGAGTAATGGACCTGTGAAACCGCCTGTAGCCTGGGGATAGACGAGTAACAGAACACAACCTTTGCCACCATCGTGTTTCTTCAAATACTCCTTGCCGTCTGTGATGATAGTGTCTTTGATCCAGGAGACGCGGTACTCGCTGATCTGGTTATCGATGGCACGTACATCGAGTGGCTTGGAGGTACCGATGTGAGCGATCGGGAAGTTGCGTAACATGTAAGTCCAATACCCGTTTCCACTGCCAATGTCCAAGATCGGGAGCACATCTTCTTTGGCCGGTTTCGCTGGCTGAGCCAGTTTGGCTAGGACATGCAGGGCGGCATATGAGGGCACTACGCAGCCAAAGTGATGGTAGAAAATTGGCAGAATGTGATGAGATATACGGGTGTATGTAGTCGATGGTAAAGGACCAGCCCACTCCAGTTCCTCACACGAGTACTTCCAGAGATCCAGATAAGGGTTCTTGTGCTGTCGAGCTGGTTTCTTGGGATCTCTTTTTGAAGGAATCAGATTGGTGGACTTGTTGAACAGCCGGTCGTTTAGGTGATTTCCTATGTTTTTGCGGAGGGTGTCGCCTTTTGCTGATTTGGCGAAGCTGTTGAGCGCTGTGGGGAGGTTGTTTTGGGGAGAGAAGAGGGATGTGTAAGCTTGGATTTCTTCTAGGGAGGGATGAGGTGGTTGGATAGGTTTTCCACCATTGTCATGATACCATCCATGCAATCCATGGCTTCTTTTCGCTTCGATAGCTCTCTGTGTGGCATGCAGTGTGGTCTCTGCTTGTGCCCGATAGACGTATTTGTCTGTAGGCGGGATGCCGAATGACTCCCCTATACATTGCGCGAGAACCTTCTCATTGCAAGATGGAGAGTACTTTTCTTCGGACCAATCTTCAAAGAACGCATCTGGGTCAAAGTTCTGCAAAGCCATGATGGTAGATGCCCGTCCGGAATCGACGTTCGCACTTGCCCGGCACGAAAACGGGTAAGATTAGTATCCTGCTACACTAGCTCTTTCTCGTACCTGCACGTCAACTCTAAAAGGCAGTAAATAAGCAATGCCCAAATCGCAATGACTTGCAGCAAGTGCTCTCTGATCGGACATGTTCCGCGGCGCCTGTTCGGCAAGCGTCCAATGAGATCTAGCTGATGAAGAATTGGGGCGATTTCGTCATCCATCAATAATCAGCTTAGCGTCTTCCCCCTTCCCCACATCTCTTCTATTAGCAGCATTACAGCGCCTTAGTCACTCATTGCAAATGCTATGCGCGAAGCAAATGGAGCTTCGAAATGATGCGCATGATGCGCGAACTAACCGTCCATTTACTGACAGCTATAAAGAGCCCCAGACACGTTCGATGCCAGGAAATCCCCTTTCGTGATGTCAGACACAACAACTCAACATCGCTCTACCACAGCAGATACATCTTACTCAACTACTACAAAGGCACTTACAGTAATCGTAGGGCTTTTTGCAATCACCCTGGCGTTCTCAAGCACCTTCCGTAGTATCTTTTTTCCTATTTCTACCAAACCTACCGTACGCGCAATGTCGACCGCGACTTCAATGAACGTCACCAAGCGCCCTTGGTCGCAACGCGGACATGCCGATCACGATTGGCTGTACACATACCACACGTTCTCTTTCGCGTCGTACTACGACCCCAGACATGAGAGCTTTGGTCCGCTCAGGGTTATCAATGAGGATAGGGTGAAGGCAGGCACTGGTTTCGGTATGTAAATGGCGTCTCCATCACTAAATTATACCCATGGTCGTTACTGACAACTGCTTTAGGAACTCACAGTCACGCCGAATTCCTCATCTTCAGTTACATCGTCAACGGCGTCCTCGAACACAAAGACAGCATGGGCAATCTCGAGAACCTGAAGCGTGGCGAAGTCCAGTTCACCTCCGCCGGCACAGGCATCCGCCATTCTGAATACAACCGTAACCGCGACTCCGAAGTCCACTTCCTCCAAATTTGGGCTAAGCCGAACAAGAGAGGTCTAAAGCCACACTACGAGACGAAGAAGTTCACCGATGAGGAGAAGACTGACAAGTTGGTCCGGATAATGGAATACACAGATCGCCTAGACCAGAGCAAGGGCGCCATCGGGCTACAGGCTGACCTCAGCATGGATGCATCGATTCTTTCTCCGGGCAAGAAGGTCGTACACGAAGTCGTTGCTGAGGGGCCGAGGAAGCTTTACGCACATCTTGTTATGGGCGGGCGGTCGCAGCCCAAGCAGGGCGGAGCACAGATCAAGATTGGAGAGACAGTATTGGGAGAAGGTGATGGCGCGTACATCGATGGAGTCAAAGGACCAAACAAGATCGAGATTGAGAGTGTGGGCGACAAGCCCGCTGAGTTCATTTTCTTCGATATGGGACCTGAGGATGCGTAGACGGGCATCTGTTTTAATTCTTACAGCTGACTTGTTCGTCGTGTAGTAATTGTAAATACAATACCATTTCTAGCGCAGTATTTCATGCTGTCCATCCGAAATATTCTTCATCCGTCATCTCTCTGGCTGGAGGATACCCAAATATCTTGATCTTCAGCTTCCTCTGACAATCATCCAGCACCCAATTGTTCCGCCAACCGAATACTTCCTGTCTAATCACAGTCGCCAACGGGACTGTAGGTACTTTGGCGACGCTACAGGTCACCATAACCATGTACAGTCCAAGCTTAAGGCTGCGTTGAGGCTTGAATATCATGGTATTTTAGTGCAGACTGCAAAACCTGCTCCAGTAGGAATGATGCGAGAGGGTTTCCGCAGATAGAGCTTCCGATGATGGAGCAGATCAGACTACATAGCATACACCCACTCGTTTGATGCCTCATTCCCTTACGAGCACCCCTCAAGCAACGCCTATACTCAAAATGTAGAGGCAATCTCTCCACCAGCCATCCAGTTCCCAGGCGAACGCTAGAATCCATTTCTACAGCGCGCGATGCAAACGCAGCCGCTTGCTGGTCTTCCGCCTCCAGCTCATCGCCAGCATGCAACAAACAGATCCATCAATCATGCCTACTGAACTGAATTTCTCTCGCTTTCCTCTCTGGTGACACCCCAGGTGTGGTCGCCATCAGCCCAGCCCCTGCTATGGATGTTGGATTGCTGGATACCAGTGCACATAAGATTGCTTTCTTCATCGTCGCAACGCGCTACTGATACCATCCGACACGAGCTCTGGCGATGCCATGCTTCTTCCCGTGGAGATTCTATACTATAGCTGCAAATGGCCCACAAGAGCAACGAGAGGTAGATTTCGACTGCGAAGAAGGGAAAGCACGAGGAAGTGTGGGATGTTTGGCGGTTGGGATTATGGATCATGCCAGCTGCTCTTGACATTAAGGTGCTTGAGCTCGGCTTTCTTCGAACGTTGACTATGACTAGTGCAAAGTTGATACGACAAGATTATGAACCACTACATACACTACGTGCAACATGCTATTTGCGACTTCAGGAGAAGTACTCTAAGCGCATACCCAACAGCCTTATACTTTTCTTGCCCATATTTCGTTCAAAATGTCTTGCTTCTTCGCACGTTTGGCTGTTTCGTAAGAGGGGGCTTCAGACTCGGACTCTAAGCCAATATGGAAGTCTTTGAGATATCTCCTCCGGCCTGCGGCACTCGTGCCGTCCCATGAACCTGGCGCATGAGAGTGACAGTGATCTTCGGAGCCAGGAGATAAGTCGCTGTTGTCGCTTTGAACACTATACATAGAGCTCGTAGGATATGCAGATCCAGGCACTGTAAGAGCTTTCGGTTCATGACGAGATGATGGTCCAGCACCTTCTTGGGCAGATCCAGACCCAGTTCTCGTATCCAGGATTTGCAAACCTTGCTCTTCGTCTCTTTCGTGAGCCATGTAGAGATACAAGAACAACCGGAGAGTGACTATAATTTGGACGATCAGGACTACGAGTGTGATCAGGCAGATCACCACTATGCTTTCGACCTCCATCTCGTGAGCGTTACAAGCTTGAACTCAGACATACTGATGGGGTTATAGCATTGGATGGCAAGCGTATTGTCGTGGACACACGTACAAATTGCGCACTGTTATTGTGCTGTTGACAGCGGAACAGCAAACGCAAAATAAAGTTTTGAGATGAGAAATCATTTTGTATTGAGAGAACGATTTTGTGATGAGATCCGATGTTCAGCTCACAGAAATATCCGTAGTGGCCAGCGCGATATCATCACCCACGCGGTCTTCGGTCAAATTTCCTGATCCCCATCGCTTTCGCTTACGATTCGTTATTTAGACCTTCTCCGCACATCGTATCATATCCAATACTAGTTCCTTTACTTCTACGCGTAATACTGCACCCCAGGATGTGCATTCTCTGCCGTCTGCGTTGGTCTTGGTTTCGTCGTCCTGAAATCGTAATATAAGTCTGATTGGGGATCTCTTCTCTTAGGTCCACCGTGGTGAATGCGCGTTCTGATTCTTAGACGTCGAAGCCACTCCTTGAAGAGTATCCAGCGCCAGATCAGTGGTACCGGGTCATCTGCCATGGTTGGTAGTATCTCTTTTGTTATTGGGCTCAATAGTGCGAATTTGGCTATGAAAAGCGGTGCACAAGGTGGAAATTAACGAAACTTGCGAAATCTAGCGCAAGTGTGGGAGATTGTGACATCAGTAAGAGCAGAAGTGAAGCCAATGGCAAATGTCATGGGCTGTGACGAGCAACAACGTACGTATGTGAACCTTCGCGCAACTTGTTTTGTTGTTCAGTACTATCCTTGAGCACAATCACGGCCAACTGAAAAGGAAGACAGAAGAGTCGCGAACAAGCTTTACATTCTAGGTGTGCGGGTAGCTTGCTACACACCAATCATCCACCACCTACTTTACGCTAGGTACACGATTTTCCCCATGTTCACCATCATGACTCAGAGCTTGCTCGTGAACTCAGTAAAACCGATCGCCGTGTCGTGCAAACTTTCCGGTACCATGTAGGTTCTCGTATTCTTTGAATAGACATGATCAGCTACGGACTGGCATGGGCTTCTTCACAGCTATAAAGATAAGGTAGATCATGAGCGGGGTGGCGAGACAAATGCCAAACAGCATAAAGATCTCGTAAAACTGATCCATCATAAGCGTGGGCGCAGGTACGAGTGAGCTCGGCAGAACACTGCTTAGGCACTAGATTGTTGGTACGATGTCCAAATCGCTACAAAGAGAGCAGAAGAGCGAGGGATACAATAGGGAGGCCACTGAAAATGATAGAACGCCTTGATCCTGTCTCTTCATGTTATTATGCTCAATGCCAGCATGTCATCCTCCCGGTGTTCCCAGAACCTCTACCAAATCATCCCTTCACATCACATTATTTCTTTCTGTGATCCGTCCCTCAACTGGGCCAGTGATAGGCAACCACATAACTGTATTTCCCCTTCTTCTTGACCTCAACATATTGATCACACAATCCCCCTTGTTCGGTACCATACCGCGGTAATACCGAGACTTCGCTACTTCTTCTGGTCAATGCTTGTGCTGGCCTTTGTATACCTGCATCATTGCCACTTAGCTGCAGTCTTGTTCGCTGTTGCACTAATTCAACTAGCTCGTGCTCTCGATTTCTCTTGTACTGTCGCTTCAGTATCCTTCCTATAATATTGTAGATTATCCGGAGGAGGATAAGACTAGCGATGATGATGACTATGACCCAAAGCGCGCTAGCTTTTGCCCAGGAAAAGTCTTTGGCTGAAGCTGAGTAGGAACTACTTTCGGACGTCATGGCTTCGAATGGATAGTAGACAGAATAACTGGATTGATAATTGACGCATGGGAAACAAGGAAAGCCAGATAAAATCCTCAATAAACTGTGATTTGTTTGAACATAGCCGTGCCGCAGCAAGCTACACCGCTGGCGAGACGCCGTGCTGGCAATCGCAACAACGCGTGATCATCATCACTGCCAACAACTCGTACGTCACAATCTTTAGGCAAAGCCGGCGCCACGAAGCCTTTTATCAGATTCATAGAAACATAGCCAGGCTTGCCCATCATTCCAGACTATTGCTCTTTCTTTTCAGCTTCTGGTTGATCTTCATCATGATAATCATTTATACTCAGTCCTTAGGGTCTGTCATCCCACACATCCGGATCTGCAAACGGATCAGGGAAACCCATCTGAATTAGAATGCCATTTAGGTAGATCGACAGAGCCATGAAACCTGCGATAAGCCATATGGTATTCTCCTGAATCATGTTTGTAGAAAGCGGTTGGCATCAAACAAGAGAACAGATATGTAATGAGAGAAGCTGGAATGGCTAGAAGAGTCGAGAGGTATGCCGTAAGGAGTCTAACAGCTTTGGAATGATATTTCTACCTTGTATATAGCAAGGAAGTGTAGATGTGTGTTTGCTATTATATGCGGTGTGCTGGAAAATTATTGATATAGCAAGTATGTTTTCATCATACACCAGCCAGTTCATCACGGTGCTGTTAAGCAAACCGCGAGCGAACGGCTTCAGATGCGTGATTGAACACCGCCATGTTTGGCAATATGCTCTCTACACGGTTCCCACCCCTGCTTCTATGTTCTCCATTCTCTGTTCTTGAGAAATGTTGTTTCCAATGCTGTAATCATGTGTCCGACAATTACGGCATCTAGAAGAGTAGCCACGACCTGGATTGGCAGTACGCTCTGGAATGTGACTTTATTCTGATTGTAAGAATACAGAATTGGAGAATCCGTGCCCAGGTCAATACGAAAACTATTGTCTCTACTAATGGTACAACAATACAGGCCATTCGTGACCATCAAAATCTGTCAAGCCGAGATGCCAAAATCCTAACGCGTCGCAAGGAAGAGATGAGGATATTCTGGCTCTAATGTGCATGAAGCAGGTTTCATCCTGTATTATTCTTCAGGAAGGCATTCCAATCGGTCTTCGCTCCCTGTACGTCAACCCCTGTCACACCGTCTCCTTCGGTCCAGCCTTGCCACTTCTCCAGACCAAAAAGATGACGCATGGTAGGCCGACCATGGGGGCAAGACCAGGGTTTGTCCATACTGCCCATGTGTCGAACAATCTCTCTCATCCGGGGCGGCTGAAGAGTCTTACCAATCATCACGGAACTCCTGCAGGCGCGGCTTGCTAGTAGCTTCCTGACTTTGGAAGGGCGTGGTATGTGCCGCGATGTGGAAGTAGAGGATGACGGTGGGTTCTCTAGAATGAGTGCTAAGAGCTCCTCTAAATCCGTGGGTGTAAATGTTACTTCCTTCGACATGGGCAGCGAGACTAGCTGCGCATGATGATCCGCTTCATTCTCGTCTATGGTTTCCAAATCGACGACGAACCCGTTAGCGGTTAGCGAGTGCTTATTCTCGCGAATGATCTCTCTTTCCACAGCAGTGAGTTCGAGAGGATGTGGATGTACGAGTTTCTGTGGCACCAGCGTTGTCGTCGCAGACAGACGCTCGAAATTGTATTTCTCGTCGCTCGCATGCTGGTCGATAATAAACACATCTGATGTTGGCGATGTAGAAGTAGGTGGTCGCACGGCGATGATGAAGCCTAGATTAAACTGACCAATAATGCGCATCTCATTGAAGTCAGCCTTGGTTACTGTAAGACTAAGTCGTTCTTCGGGGTCTTCTTGGTTCAGCTGAGTACTTGTTGGAAGCGCAGCCACCTCATCGGTTCCTGGCATAGAGGCATCGATAGACGCTTGTATGTTCTGTATATGCCGAGCAATAGCATCAATATCCGTCTCGACAACGCGCTCAAGATTGATGGTCCAGTACTTCTTCTGACTGACTTTGAATAATTTGTTGACCCGCTTCAAGTTCATGTCAGTGGGTCGGGAAGCGGCTTCTTCGGCTTCAGCGATGAGCTGCGCAATCTTCGTTTCTTCTCTTTGCTTCTTCTCGGAGTCCTCGATGTAGTCGTCATCTGTGTTTTCCGCTTCTGCTTGAGCCTCGGCTTCGGCCTCTGACGTTGATTCCGCTACTTGATCTTGTTCCGAAACAATTTCTAAATCGGGCGCTGGGGTGCTGGGAGAGACTGTGATGTCATCAGTTTGGGGCTTTTCAAATCCTCGAGATGGCAAGCGCTTGGTTGGAGATGGAGAGCGTATAGGTGCATCAGACATGTTACTGTCCTGAGTGACTTCATTGCCATCCTCTTCTTCTTCTCTATCCTCCTCATCATCTTGATCGTCCTCGTCGCTACTTTCTGCTTGGGTACCCGGTGCCGCAAAGCCACCTAGACCGTTCTTGAATAGACTCTTCTTTGGTGTCTGATCTAATGGCTTGCCAGAAAGAGAGAACTTTGGCGTGTGTATCCTAGCTCGTTTGGAGGCTATCGATTGACTTCTGGTGCCGATTGTAGAAACAGTCGTTGTGTCGCCCACAGTTATCGTGGCTTGTTGGATCGGAGTACGCATGGGACGCATGCGGTCAAATGCATTTTGAATTGTACTCTGTGACCACGACTTTTGCGGCGTTTGTACGATAGCCGGAATTGGCTGTTGTTCATGCTCTCCATCCTCGACAGGTTGTGAATGCTTGCTGCTGGGCTCGCGCTGACGAGGACTCTGAGACGCTATACGGGCGTTGAAATCTTGAACAATCTTCGGAGGTTGAGAAAGTCGGACGGGCACGTCGGTCATCTCTTCCGGTTCGAACAATGGCGACTGTGACCTTGCAAGTGGTGGACGGACAGAGTCTTCATGCTCAGGTGTAGTGCTACGTTGAGACATATGAGAATTCGACACACGATCCCCAGTCACCTTGCTGTCCTCAGGCGTGCTGGTTCTCCTGGACCTAATCGCTGGACGAATTTTTCGGTCTTCAGGGTCCCGGTCAGCGGATCGCTCAATGAGACTTGCTTTCACAAAGCCTGGAAGATCGCTTATTCTGGGCGTTTCTGTAACAGATCTCATGTCAGATCTCCTTGGGGTCTCCAGGCGAGACTCAACAGCATCTTCCGATTCGCTTCGGTCACCCTCCATTACTGAGGTAGTGCTCTCACGAAACTGCATGGTCGGTGGCTTGAAGGTAGACGTGGGCGTTTTCTGGCCTAGGAGTTGAGCTTGAGGGACACTTTGATCATGACCCTCAAATAGTTCCAAAAGAGCCTCTTTGAGGTTCTCTAACAGCGCAGTCTGATCATGGAGCATGATGGTCCGTTTGTCGGGGCTCACATTGACGTCGTAAGCGTTGGTGTCCAGCTGAATATCTGCGAAGACAAAAGGTGATTGTGTGATGTTGTAGGACTTGTAGACCTCGTTGAATGCCTTCGCAACCTGTGGCAGATTGCAAGGCCGTGAGTTCACAAAGAACATTTGTCTGTCCGGCGTTTGGCGGCCCTCGCCCACAACTGGGCGGGAGATGTGGCCCACTATCTTGACAGTTCGTGAGCCCGAATCCTCTTGCGTGCTCCAGTTCCTTGCGCTTTGTGTGGCACCAGGCCGACTTGAAGGGTCCATAACGAACTGGAGACTAAGAGGGATCAGGGCGGCAACCGTCTTTGCGCCGTAGACGTTGGAGATGTTGTCACGCGTGCTCGCATTAGCGTTCGTGGAGAAAGCTACTGTCTTCTTTCTTGGACCATGTCAGTACAGCAGAAGAATGGTGGAAATGAGTATCCGTACTCACCCTTTCGGTATCTGATTGCTTACAGAGAACTTGACGCCTACGCTTATACAAGCATATGCGTTCAGCAGCTGCAGCACTTTATTGTACTCCCTTTTGACGTTCTTCTCGAGCTCCTTCCGCCGTACAGGCAAATTGTGGAATAGTGTCTCCACCACCACCGTTGTACCCTGCTTAGCCGCTACCACAGACGTCCCCTTCAGCTTGCCTGACTGCTCAAAGTCTAGCCGTGTGCCTTTCGGGCCGTCGGAAGGTCGAGTGGTGATGATGTGGAAGTTGGAGAGTGCACATAACGACGACAAAGCCTCACCGCGGAAGCCGAATGTCTGGAGCGACTCGAGGTCATCGTAGCTAGCGAGTTTGGACGTATAGTGCTTGAGGGCAATGGTGTCGTAGTCGTCAGGTGCAATGCCAGAACCATTATCCTGAACTTCTATGGCATCAAGCCCGTGGTTCTTGAAGCGCACCTCTGTGTTCCACGTCAGTCATCTCACATCAAACCAGGAATCGTGCAGCGAAGACATACCAATCGATGTGGCGCCTGCATCGATGCTATTCTCGACAAGTTCTTTGCATACCGACTCCAGCCCAACAATGACCTGACCTGATTGGATCTGATGCACAGAGCGGCCCTCGATGGCCTTGATAGTGGCCATGTCAACCCATGCCGATGTTGAGATGGGTGAACACGAAAGGCGTGACTACGCGACGCGTTTACGACTGGCCAATGGGCGGGGTGCGCTAGAATGTGGGGTTGCAGTGGACTCTCCACAGCATTTGTGATTCCAAACTCACGGGCTCCTAATATTATCGCGTGAATATAGCGAAATGGATGGCCTGAATGATCTCAGGCTTTTACAAGCGCCTTTGCGTCACATGACGGCGCAGTCGCAATCCCAGCATGAGAAGTGAGTCCACCAAGTGTACCTATTTCTGTGCCGTTGCGCACACATGTCCAGCGCGAGCAACAACAATCGAAAAACCCCATGCATAACTTGCACACATACTTGAGTGGCTGACGTTATAGTAGAATTGCAAAGTTGCAGCGTGAGCTTCGAGAAGCTACAAAGGAAGTGCGCTCCGCCGATCTCATCTACCGGAAACATGTACTCTACTATGCAAGGAAGGACTGCCTGCAACTTGCGACCATGATGCATCAGAAACTTCCCGTTGAGCTGCGTGAACTGATTTACGAACTCCTCTGCGTCGAACCCGACCGTCCCATACCTGTGGGCCCGTACTACCATTTCCGTAAATACGATCGGCCATTGCACGACCCTCGATATAGGTTCGTCCCGACTAGTCGTCACCCATACGTCGTGTCCACCTGGCCGCTACCAAGAACTGACCCAGCCTATGCACCCCATATTGGCGTTAGTGCGAATGTCGATGTTGAGATTGGAGAGGTATCTGACCAGCAGACTGGCTCGTCCCAGCCTATCGACAGTAATGATACACGAATGACTTCGGGCCTTACTGAACGTGTCATGGAGACGATATCATCAACTCCAGCCGACCAACTCAGACTCAATCACGAAGACGAGGATACTATACTTCCTGATGGTCGGATCAAAGAAGTGCATACCCACAAGCCACCGAGTGATATGGCACTTCCATACAGCCATTTCCTGGACCCTAGATACATGGGCCCAGAAATCGCATTCGAGATACAGAAGATGTATTATGCGCGAAACACCCTCTCCGTCTGCAGCGTCGAGCAGGGGATACTATACTTCTTAGAGCGCGATTCTGGCTACAATATGGTGGGTTGTAACGATGATGGCACCCCTAAGGAAGTACCAAAGGACCTCCAGCTACCACTACCGGTTTACCCCAGAGAACATATCCAAAATCTCCAGATTCGCGTCAAGTTCGAACAGTTCCACTCGGACATGCCAAAAGACGATATGACCGATTACGACAAGTATGCATACGAACAGCGTTTCCTACGCTTTACTGAAGCCAACTTGCGAGGTTTGAGAGTCTTCTTAGAGCATCGCCATGAGCACGGAATCAATGTTGAATTCATCATTCTCACTGAGTTCCCGATTGCCGGTGATGTGAGGACCGGGCTCGCCGCTCAATGCAATTATGTCAACTTTTTGGAGTGCATCAGAAACCCAGTCTACACAATGATGCACGATTGTGACCACATCTCCGTCAAGATTACGCACTACGACGAGGGCATTTCGGCCTTCCCGCGCGATATCACTGGAATATTCGGGTTGACAAAGGAACAATGGGAGCACGTAAGTATGACCCATTACTTCAACCTTCCCTACAACATATGCCACCTGCCTCAAGGCTGTCTCTTCAATGGTAAATTAACCGAATTGCAGGAAAAGAGTGTTCACGGGTATTTTGCTGAGGAGATGAGGAGGTTCCACGTTGCGATTCCGGGCATTATAGAACACAAAGCGCTCCGGGGTTATCCCGTTAGTGAACTAATTCCTTTTCTTCGTCAGCGATGGGGCATGGATTCGTGGTTAGCTACCAGGGCGACGCACCCTATTAGTGACGGGAGATATTGGCCAGAATTTTTCAAGGCAACCTCGCAAGAATGAATGATTGAGTATAGAAGCGCACAGATGCGCTGGTGTTGCAGTCTCCATTGTATCGGCACTATCGTTGTTTAAAGAATATTACTACACCAATCCAGGCTGGATGCAGCCTTGTTACCATGCAGCAGAGATGTTGCACCGACTTCCACTGCTGCAGTTTCAGCAACCTTGATCTCGTTATTCTGTGTATGCGTAGGGTCTACCACCGTATCATGCGATGATATATCCATCAGGTGGCGTGGCTGACATGCGATCTACGAACTGGAGTTCCACAAACAGTGCTGACAATGCTCACAGTGCGGACGAAAGCGCCGATTGGCCGTGTGCCTGAAAAGCTGGGCAGGCACCAAATGGGGCGGTCCCTAGATCTCGAGATCTGAGACATAGAATGGATTTCTAACACAGATCACGACTTAGGCTTAGTTTCCGACAACGTTTCCCGTCGACATGCATGGCTCGTATGACCGTATCGGCCGACCAACAATGCCGTCCAGTATACGACAGCATCATCCATGCGAGACCGGTCGTCGCGCGCCCGGATGCGCTAAATCCGAATCGCCGTGCAACGCCAGGCCTATAACGCACTAGATTCCGAAAGTTGATGTGATTGACATGGCTCCTTTTGCAGTGGCCACCGCTTGCGCCAAGCCCTGCAATTAAACAATTGGAGACCCTCTTTGGGCCTTGTTCTCGCGTGGGAATTTAATACGGCTTCGATTGACTCTTCGTGGTTTCCCTACGTCTTCCCCTCCGCGATCTTCGCGCTTTCTTCTGTACATTTCACGGCGCGGCGCGATCCTAATTCTTCAACATGGCGGTCAACGCGAGTTTCGTCTCGCCCACGGCGGATGCAAAAGTTGCGCACGTCATCCAGCAATTCGACACCAGCGGCCTCCTTTCCTCTGTCTTCACCGGTTTCAATGTGTGGAAGCTCCTCCTGACGCTCATCATAACGGCTGTGGCGTACGACCAGTGTACGCACCACATCCATCACGTTTGCGCCGGACACTGCTGACCCTGCTACAGTCAAGTACATATGGAACAAGGGTTCAATCGTCGGTCCATCATGGAAAATACCTTTCATCGGCCCATTCTTGGAGTCCGTTAACCCCGACTTCAAGAAGTACCACGAGAAATGGTCCTCCGGTCCTCTGAGCTGTGTATCCGTCTTTCACAAGTACGTAACTCGTGCGTCCGCTCTGAGATTGTCCATACTGACCGCTCTTCAGGTTCGTTGTCATTGCCTCCACCCGCGACATGGCTCGTAAGATCTTCAACTCGCCTACCTTTGTCAAGCCCTGCGTTGTCGATGTCGCCTACAAACTCCTTCGTCCCGAGAACTGGGTCTTCCTGGATGGTCGTGCCCACGTCGACTATCGCAAGGGTCTCAACAGCTTGTTTACTCGCCAGGCGCTCGAACAGTATCTCCCAGGCCAAGAAGAGATCTACAACACATACTTCAAGCGCTTCGTGGAGCTTTCACAAGTCGAGAACAAGGGCAAGCACATTCCCTGGATGCAAGAGTTCCGCCTCATGATCACGGCTCTGAGTTGCCGTACCTTTGTCGGCCACTACTGCTCCGATGAGGCTGTCAAGAAGATCGCCGACGACTACTATCTGATTACCGCTGCACTCGAACTTGTCAACTTCCCCATCATTATCCCTTTCACCAAGACCTGGTACGGAAAGAAGTGCGCCGACATGGTTCTGGACGAGTTCTCAAAGTGTGCCGCAAAGAGCAAGGTTCGTATGGCCGCCGGTGGCAAGAAGGAGTGCATTCTCGATTTCTGGGTAGACAACATGATCCAATCCGAGAAGTACCGTAAGAGGATTGAGGCTGGCGAGAAGGTCGATGACGCTGAGAAGCCCGCGACCGTCATCCGCTGGTTCAGTGACATTGAGATCTCTATGACTATCTTCACCTTCCTCTTCGCTTCCCAGGACGCTACTTCTTCTGCCGCTACCTGGCTCTTCCAAATCATGGCTGACCGCCCGGAATACCTCGACAAAATCCGTGAGGAGAACATCAAGGCCAGGAACGGCGACGTTCACGCGACGCTTTCGCTTGATGCCATCGAGAAGCTGCAATGGACCCGCGCTGTCGTCAAGGAGACCCTCCGCTACCGTCCTCCAGTCATCATGGTTCCTTACCTTGCTAAGAAGGACTTCCCTGTAACACCCGAATACACCGTCCCCAAGGGTTCCATGGTCATTCCTACCACATACATGGCGCTGCACGATGCTGAAGCATACCCCAACCCTGACTCGTTCGAGCCCGAGCGATGGATCACTGGTAACGCTGATCAACAAACCAAGAACTGGCTCGTTTTCGGTACAGGCCCTCACTACTGCCTTGGTCAGACATACGCGCAAGCCAACCTCATGTTGATGATTGGCAAGGCTAGTATGCTGCTTGACTGGGACCACCAGGTTACCGACCAAAGTGAGGTGATCAAGGTGTTCGCCACTATTTTCCCTATGGTAAGTCTGGACTCATGGCATAGTACGAGGGATTGTTGCTAACCAACCATAGGATGACTGCCTCCTCACATTCAAGGACCGAACTACAGCATAATAATTCACGCTTCATTCTACGTGATGCGCACTTTGAGCGATCTTTTCTTGCATTTGCAGCCGTAGATTTCGGTGTTCAAAATTTGGTTCGTCCAAGACAGAGTTGCATTTGTGCTCTGGTCTTGCATCTTTAGACTATAATGATTACGGCCCTTGGCGCTTCTTGAGAAGTGGCCCGTTGGCTTCATGAGTACAGTGTAAGCTGGGATGAATTAATAATGGGACGAGAGGATGGGCTTGGGAGGGAATGGTTCATATAGGACACTGATAATTGCACGAAGAACGTATAATAGCAACGAAGTCTTGTTGTGTCTTGTCATGAAATTGTGCCTTACAAGTTCCGCGCGTATTCACCAGCCTCGCGGCCAGTGACGAAAGCTATGACCATGAACTTTTGGTCTACTCCACATGCCGATAGTCTGCAACCTTCCACCGCCAGCTTGCCAACAACGACTCGAGCTTCGTCCGGCCCTAGACAGTCCTCGTGGATCGCAGATAACTCCTAGGATTTCTCGAGCGACTTTGCGACCGGGACGAGGATACATTCCAACTGCGCACTGCCACGCATCATTCAACCAACGCCCACACCCGCGGCCACAACGAAGTAATAGTTTCACTGCAGCATCCGCACCCAAGCTCACGTCATGGCGCCCGCCGCCTCTCCATTGGAGCGCGATAATGAGCGCGTTGGACCACACCCATCGTATATCGAAGTTGCGAAGCCCTATATCCTGCAGTCGCGTATGCAGAAATGTCTGTCAGATATACACATGAGCGATGCCAAAGAGGATGCTGTCCGTCTGCAAGGCGTCGCCTGGATAGACCAAGTGCGACGCGCACTCCAACTGCCCATCCGCACCTTTAACACTGCCGTCATCTACTACCACAAGTTCAGGCTGTTGCACGCGGACAACGAGTACAATTGGGCAGATGCGGCAGCCGCAGCACTCTTCACAGCGTGTAAAATCGAGGACACCTTGAAGAAGAGCAGGGAAATCTTATGCGCTCACTGGAACCTCAAGGTTGGCCCTGGCGAGAGCTTAAGTAGCGATGATCCGGTAGGCACCTTTCTTGATAGGAATGGCCATTGCAGGATCAAGGTTAACCTCTCAATAGCGCTTCGAGAACCACTCCAAACTCATCATCGGCCTTGAACGGCTCATGCTCGAAAGCGCCGGCTTCGATTTTCGCAATCGATACCCCCAGAAAGTCATGGTCAAGCTTGCTAGGGCCCTGCGATTCGACGCGAAAGACGAGGCCAAAACAACCTGGAACCTGAGCATCGATTCATACAGGACTTTTGCACCGCTGAAGCAGTCCACACCGACTCTGGCTATTGCGTGTCTAGAGCTTGCCGCACGGCTGCATGGAAAAGACACTACGAAATTCGTGGATGCGGGACCTGTAAGGTACAGCAAGTGGGCTACTAGTCGAGCAGAGATTATGGAGACCCTCCTTGATCTACTCGACCTGTACACCCATCACCGCAGCGCAACCTCGGTCGGACCCTCTTACACACTTGAGCACTTCATCAACATCCGCATTGGACTCAATCAGGAGGCTTCGGCAGCGAATATACCACGTTATTCTCGGTACAAGTCGGAGTCTGTTGCCGATGCTGGAAGCACCACAAACGGCGCCAAGCCTCGCAACGGCATCGACCCGACAAGCCCATTCACACCAGCTACCCCCATCGCACATTCGCCTGCCGCAGATCAAGCGCCAAAATCTGCAATCGGAATTCGCGGTCAGAATGGTACGGTCAGGTTCATGCTGGACGCAGCCCGTGCACACGATGAACGCGCCGAGGTTGAGAAGTTTCACAAGCTCGAGGAAGAAGAGTACGAAGTAGAGGTGCCGATATCGAGTGAATCAAGGACGGATGATAGGGAGAGAGAAAGAGCAAGAGTTGGCAGAGTGCGTTGAGTATAGATATGGAATTCGCGTTTGGATTTTGCTGTTCAATTTTTGCGCTGTCTTATCACGCATGAAAGGAACGAAGCTAAATTTCACTAATAGGATTTTATCAGCGTTGCCAACGACGAGAAAAGCAGCGCGGGCATTGGTCACACAGAAGACTACTGGAATAAATTTCGCAAGCGCTCCAAGGTGGCGTCAGATAGCGAGCCAGCTTCCAGAACGGATGGCAATGTTCACACATCCAGAAGAGCTGTAAAACTCGATAACGTCTCGGATAAAGGCAATGTACAGAGGAGGGCCGATGACCATGTCAATGTCTCATTCGATGATGGGGAGTCAAATGATCGAGGACGTGGTAGAGACTCACGCAAACGACCTCGCCTACAGGATCGAAAGAAACGTGGCGACATATATCGCAGCAAAATTACGCAACACCGAGAATCGAGTTCAGAGCGTCTGCCACCAAGGTTATCGATGTCTTCTCATGGCGAAGCGGATCACGAACGAAACTTCGATTATACTGGTCAATTCACGCCTCTAGACAGGAGCAGGGGCTTTGACGATCGAGGACATAGTGGTCGGCGCGGAGGCAGGATCATGCGCCGTGGTAGAAAAAATCACCATCGTGGATCCGACTGCGGTAGTCACGAACCAGGCGACACTGGATTTCCCCCAGACGATCAATATTGCACACCCTCTGCTCTGAAAGAAGCCCACGTTGTTGTACCACGAGGCGAGAATGATGTTTCACGACAGAGCACTGCCATACGCAATAGTTCCAAAAGACGAGAAGAATTACAGGAAACGACAGGTTTCGTCCTTCCGGATCGCATGCCAGTTGTCTCGTCAGCAGGAGAACTATCTTCACTTGCAAAACCCCAAGCAAGTAAAGAACGACTTCCGAAAAGAGACGTCTATAAAGAACAAAGACCCAGTGCAAATAACACACTGTCCGCGAACGACGGACATCAATGGGCAAACATTGGTGACAACTATGGAAACAACAGAGGAAGAGGAAGAGGAAGGGGAAGAGCGAGAGGCGGTAGGGGTGGCAGGTGGAACAACTACCGTGATGGTAGAGGCAGAGGTGGTGGCTCTGGAGCGTGGAACTCGTGGCCTGACCGCTCTCTTCGGTCTCCTCGGTCTCCTTGAGGAAGGACATGGCATGTCTTGAAGCAGTTCTGTCTTTCCTTGTTAGAACGAATTACATAGACAAAGTTAACGCAGTGGCTTGCTCTTGTCAACTGAATAGTGATCACATCCGGAATATGCCTTTAAATACGATATTTTCATATCCAGCTCCCATGTGCTCATATGCATATCACAAACCTGCAATACAAAATGACCTGGAATACTAGGCGCAGATGAAAGGTGGTTCTGGAGAGACTGCGGGGATACCGGGGATAAGCGCAACATCACACCAGCCCGCAAAATGGTCGCCTTCAGATTGGATTTCAAAGCGCTCACTAGCAAAGCGTCTGATCTTGATCCAGTTGCCTTCATCAGGAAGCAAGAGTCAAGTTGATATGATTCATAGAGGGCGCCGAATCTCCCAAAATGCTCAGTCAGGTTGGCGTGGTCATCATTCGACTGTGGCGTCGGCAGGAATTCCGTCACCAGGCGTCTTTGTGGAAAAGAAAAGATGTAACGGTAGTCGTTGTAGTGATGCATGATGACTCTCGTGAGAGTTTGTGCTTTTTCAAGGCGTAGACTTGCCAGAAATGCTTAACTGAGGCACATGCAGCCATGCATTCTTCCGCTGCAAGTCCAAATTTGGCAGTCGAAATTACCAGTGACGATATTTCCCCCGATCATGATCCACACTTGTCGCAAGCACCGCCCAATGACATGTATTGGGCCGCTGCGTTATAATCCCCAGACGAACAACTGGCAGTACCACAACAGATCAGTGGAGTCATCTCCCTTGGTTCTGGCAAGACAGCAGAAATAAGAGCTGGATGTTGTGCGGAGTGCAGAGGGAAAGGGCGCCGCAGCATAGCCAGTTTGGGCATTAAAGGTTACTTCGCGCCACCAGTGGGCCGTGCTTTAGCGAGAAAGCGCGACTGACCCCACCACTAGCTCTACTAAAAACCTTCGCTCCCCTCGCAGAACTCTTCTCAACCAGACGCACGCCTGCCTCTACGGCCTATATCAATCTCCGTCTGTCTGACTCTGGTCGACTGCATCGCCAGAGACATCAGCTCAACCCGCGACCTATACACCGAATCCGCGCGCTCAAAGCGGGGTATTCGACATCTCCCCACCACTGAATTTTCGTAAAAGAAGAGCAGTACAACACCGCAAAGATGGTCAAGTAAGTCGCTGCCGACCCTTCCCACCTCGCTCCAGACACGAACATTCCGTCTCTTGTCTGTGAAATTGGTCGAACAATTGCTAACATGACGACAGCTTCACCGTCGAGGAGGTACGTTCCGCGCACACATCACCCCGCATCACACTTCGATACCGGGAACATTGGAAGGATGGATACTGACTGCGCGGCTAGATCCGTGGTCTCATGGACGACCCTAAGAACATTAGGAACATGTCCGTTATTGCCCACGGTAAGCGCTCTCGTGGGACACCGCAGTATCTGACAGGAAAGATGGCTAATATACCCCACCACAGTCGATCACGGAAAGTCCACCCTCACCGACTCGCTCGTCCAGCGTGCCGGTATTATCTCGGCCGCCAAGGCTGGTGAGGCTCGTTTCACCGATACCCGAGCTGACGAGCAGGAGCGTGGTGTCACTATCAAGTCGACTGCCATCTCCCTGTACGCCCAGCTCAAGGACGAGGAGGACCTCAAGGACATCCCCGTTCCCACCACCAAGAACGACTTCTTGATCAACTTGATCGACTCGCCCGGTCACGTTGACTTCTCATCTGAGGTCACTGCTGCTCTCCGTGTCACCGATGGTGCTCTCGTTGTCGTTGACACCATTGAGGGTGTCTGTGTCCAGACCGAGACCGTCCTGCGTCAGGCTCTTGGTGAGCGTATCAAGCCCGTTGTCATCATCAACAAGGTCGACCGTGCTCTTCTCGAGCTCCAGCTCTCCAAGGAGGATCTGTACCAGAACTTCTCCCGTGTCATTGAGTCCGTCAACGTCGTCATCGCCACCTACTTCGACAAGACTCTTGGTGACGTCCAGGTCTACCCCGAGAAGGGTACCATCGCCTTCGGTTCCGGTCTTCACGGCTGGGCTTTCACCATCCGTCAGTTCGCCACCCGCTACGCTAAGAAGTTCGGTGTCGACAAGAACAAGATGATGGAGCGTCTCTGGGTAAGCACATCGATCGAGACAGTCTCCAGCAGTTGCTAACAGAACGTAGGGTGACAGCTACTTCAACCCCAAGACCAAGAAGTGGACCAAGGTCGGCACCCACGAGGGTAAGAACCTCGAGCGTGCTTTCAACCAGTTCATCTTGGACCCCATTTTCCGCATCTTCCAGGCTGTTATGAACTTCAAGACCGACGAGATCCCCACTCTTCTCGAGAAGCTTGAGATCAAGCTCACCTCCGATGAGAAGGACCTCGAGGGCAAGCAGCTCCTCAAGGTTGTCATGAGGAAGTTCCTTCCCGCCGCTGACGCTCTCCTCGAGATGATGATTCTCCACCTCCCTTCTCCCGTCACCGCCCAGAAGTACCGTATGGAGACTCTCTACGAGGGTCCCCACGATGACGTTAACGCCATCGGTATCCGGGACTGTGACCACAACGGTCCTCTCATGCTTTACGTCTCCAAGATGGTGCCCACTTCCGACAAGGGTCGTTTCTACGCTTTCGGTCGTGTCTTCTCCGGTACCGTCCGCTCTGGTCTCAAGGTCCGCATTCAGGGTCCCAACTACCAGCCCGGAAAGAAGGAGGACCTGTTCATCAAGGCCATCCAGCGTACCATCCTCATGATGGGTCGTTTCGTTGAGCCTATTGACAACGTTCCCGCCGGTAACATTCTTGGTCTTGTCGGTGTTGACCAGTTCTTGCTCAAGTCTGGTACCCTCACCACCAACGAGACTGCCCACAACCTTAAGGTTATGAAGTTCTCCGTTTCCCCCGTCGTGCAGCGTTCCGTCGAGGTCAAGAACGCCCAGGATCTCCCCAAGCTCGTTGAAGGTCTTAAGCGTCTCTCCAAGTCCGACCCTTGTGTCTTGACTTACATCTCCCCATCCGGTGAGCACGTTGTTGCTGGTGCCGGTGAGTTGCACTTGGAGATTTGCTTGAAGGATCTCGAGGAGGACCACGCCGGTGTTCCTCTCCGTATCTCCGACCCCGTCGTCCAGTACCGTGAGACTGTCAACGCCACTTCCAGCATCACCGCGCTGTCCAAGTCGCCCAACAAGCACAACCGTCTCTACCTTACTGCTCAGCCCTTGGACGAGGCCGTCTCCCTGGCCATCGAGGCTGGCAAGATCGCTCCTCGTGACGATATCAAGCAGCGTGCTCGTATCCTTGCTGACGAGCACGGCTGGGATGTCACCGATGCCCGTAAGATTTGGTGCTTCGGTCCCGACACCACCGGTGCCAACTTGCTCGTTGACCAGACCAAGGCCGTCCAGTACCTGAGTGAAATCAAGGACTCCGTCGTCTCTGGTTTCCAGTGGGCCACCAAGGAAGGTCCCATTGCTGAGGAGCCCATGCGCTCTATCCGCTTCAACATCATGGATGTCACTCTCCACGCTGATGCCATTCACCGTGGTGGTGGTCAAATCATCCCCACTGCGCGCCGTGTCCTCTACGCCGCCACCCTCCTTGCCGAGCCCACTCTGCTCGAGCCCGTCTACCTCGTCGAGATCCAGGTTCCCGAGCAGGCCATGGGTGGTATCTACGGTGTCCTTACCCGAAGGAGAGGTCACGTCTTCGAGGAGAACCAGCGTGTTGGTACTCCTCTCTTCAACGTCAAGGCTTACCTTCCCGTCAACGAGTCCTTCGGTTTCACTGCCGATCTCCGTGCCGCTACTGGTGGACAGGCCTTCCCACAACAAGTCTTCGATCATTGGCAACATCTCCAGGGTGGCTCGCCACTTGATGCCACCACCATGGTTGGTAAGATCGTGTTCGACATGCGTAAGCGCAAGGGTATCAAGACTGAGGTGCCCGACGTCTCCAACGTAAGTTCATTCGCAGATCACAACAAATCATCAGATGCTAACAGATTTCGCAGTACTACGACAAGCTATAAGGGAATGCTAGCAAAAGCGTTAGATTTCCTTTCCTCGCAATTCTGGGTCATCCGACAGTCATGGGCAAGCTCGTGGCCGCTGGTCGATGTATGACGCAAACGGGTCCCCCTTGGAGCAACCAGAACTAGTAAATGTCGGTCCGGGCGGTTTCGCCCTTGATGTTAGTCAGGTTTTTGGGGCTTTGCACGAAAGATACGGATAATGACCCTTTTCCTTACCTGTTCCGAGTGTAATATAGTTGGAGAAAATCAAGCTATATCGCACAATATGTTTTGTCGGTTGTCATGATGATGCTGGTGATGACATGCGGACACAAGCTGTTGATTGAGCGTTAGTAGTGGTCACACTATGGGTCTGTATGATTCTCTATACGTGGCGCATGTGTGAAACGTGACGGCAAGGGTGAGGTTGTTCGGCAGTGAATGTAGCGGGGCATTGATATCACGTGCACACGAGTAAGAGAGCTATGACATTGTCGTCGCGCTAAGAGCAACGCGAAAGAGGTACGTTCTGCTCGGTCTAGGTCCCACCAAAGACGTCAACAACACAGTACGGAAAGATTGCGACGCAACCTTGATAAGATCGCGCAACGTGGGGGAGAGCGGAAGTTGACCACAAGAGCTATAATGTTGCTCGAAGAGAAAGACCATGCTGAGTTCAAGGGCTGGTTACTACCGAAGCTCGAAAACATGTAAGCCAGAGCCAGCCATCGCTCTCACCAAAACCGTTGCGCAGTCGCAAAATACTGACAAGAAGTGCAGTTCCGATGCTGAAGCTGGGGTTCTTGCCGATTATGTGGCCGCGCTCGTCACCGTTGATGATACAGATGCAAACGTTCAGCGTACTCTAGTCGAGTCGCTGGAGGATTTCCTGGGCAGAGAAAGTAAGCGCATGAAAAAGCCATGCCATACCTCATAGCTGACAAGTGGAAGGCACCGAACCTTTCGCAAAGGATATCATTGCAGGACTCAAAGCCAAGAGCTACCTCCCAAAACCGAAAGCGAACGACGCGCAGCCATACCTCTCATCCCAAGCCTTACAGTCAGAGCCAATACAGTCTATCGTTGGCAGTACGAACTTCGAATACGAACCACATCCGTCGAATGTGTCATCTGGGGCTCCTCGAGGTCCTGCCGCGACCAGAAATCTAAAGGCACCTCGCCACGTACCCGACCGACCGACCACGCAAGGCACATATCAAGATGGCTCTAATCAGTCAAGGAAGCGCAAAGTCTTGGAAAGGGGTGATAGCCAGTCGCGAGAAGGCCAGGATCCACACTACAACCGCAGCGGTGGTGCGAATAATAGACCTTCCAAGCAGACCGCCCGCAGAGGCGGGAGAAGCGCTGGGAATGGAGAAGCGCGGTCACAGAACGCCTTCGGCGGCTACGGTGGTATGCCGAACTTTACCAACCTCCCACCCCCACCCCCGGGGCCTCTGCCTTTCGATCCCTCAGACCCCATGGCTTTCTTTGCCATGGCAGCAGCTTTTGGCGCGAACCTGCCAGGCATGCCTCAGCTCCCTTTGCCCAACAGGCAAGATGGTGGCTCGAACCAAGTACGGCCAAAGACAAAGTGTGCTGATTACTTCGAAAGGGGCTTCTGTGCGCTGGGCAGCCTTTGTCCACATGAGCATAGTGACGCCGCAGTGACTGTTTCGCCTGACGAGATTCCCGAGTATGATCCAGAGCAGTCATTTCTTGCTGTACAGCCGCAAGGGTTGTTCAGCAAACAAGCAGTTCCTAGTAGCCAACGTCGTCCGACCAAGAATCGTAGACCGCGCTCATCGTTCTCTTTGCCAGGCTATTCCCATGATCGATCAAATACCACGCTTGTCGTCGAACAGATTCCACAAGAATACTTCAATGATGACGGTATACGGACCTACTTCTCAGAGTTTGGTGAGATTGCTAATCTCGAGTTGCATCCTAAGAGGCGGTTGGCAGTCATTAGATTCGCCAACCGCCAGGCTGCTAATCAAGCCTACCATAGCCCCAAGGCCGTGTTCGAGAACCGATTCGTCAAGGTTTACTGGTATGGCCCGGACACAGGGGAGAAGCTGTCTCTTGAGAAGAATGAAGATATTGACATGGAGGACCCGAAAAACAAAGAAGAAGAAAGACTTGACTTAGAGGCTATTGCGATTAGACAAGCTGAAGCGCAGAAAGCATTCGAAGAGCGCCGTCGTAAGGCCCAGGAAGCAGATGCGAGAGCCGCAGAGATTGAGAGACAGCTGGAGGAGAAGAACAGAGAGATAGCAGAGATTAAGCGCCAACTTGCAGAACTATCAGGTGATCCATCGGACGAGTTCTCACAGACCCTTGCAACGCTTCAAGCAGAGGCTGCAGAACTGTTCGATCAGCATGGTCCCGATGAGCCCTCGCCCAGTGATCGCGGCCATGGTGCTTTCCGTGGAACTTATCGAGGTCGTGGATACTTCCCACCTCGGGCCAGAGGCTATGCACCTTATCGGGGCGCGTATCGTGGTCGTGCAGGTGGTTTCGCTGGTCGCGCTGCAAACAAGAAACTGGATAATAGGCCTAGGCGCCTAGCTGTCACGGGTATCAAGCCTGATTCACCGAGGGATGAATCCTTGAGACAGCATCTTCTTGTAAGTGGAGATTGTTCGTGTATACATCTCCGTCTGCTAATGATATCTCTAGAACATCCCTGATTGTAGTATCGAACGTCACCCCGAGCAAACCGATGCCCTCATCCTAACCTTCAAAGAACGATATCAGGCTGAGGATTTTCTGGATCAGTCCCTCAGTATTCCTGACGTTGGTAAACTTGAGCTGGCATGGGTTCCTAACGACGCATTTGGTGGTCTCAAGTCTGTCACGACTACAACTGACGCTTCTGCAGCGAATTACGACGATGATGATGACTCGTCCGCTACCATCGGAGAGCAAGAAATCAAGGTTGAGGAAGATGAAGGTCATCAGATGGGTGGAGTGGACGCGGATATGGATGTTGCGGATGATGTGGACGAGTGGCTGTGAGTGATACCCTAGGTAGGTGCCATGCTCCAAAACGTCTTTGTAACGTCTTTTTTCTTCATTGTTATCACTATGCATTTTTGTGATGTTGCGAGTTTTCGTGGACAACTTGCGAGGTGCGTTGGAGCGACCGTTGATAGGCGACTTTCGAAAGTTCTCAACAATTTCGGGACAGGCTTTTCGCATTTGTGCAATAAATTGATCCACTGATACATATCCGTACAACGCATTATTTCCATGGTCTTGCACCACCTTGACGACGTTTATACTCTTGCTCCCCACCTCAATACTGATATTACACTATTACCAACTCCATCCATCCCCTCCGTTACACCTTTCACCCTCCTCGGTCCCTCATGCCACGTGCCACTCCTTTTAAGCGTGTACTCACAACATAGCCTGCATCCTCTTTACTTCATCCCCCTGCACGCCGCTGAACCAACCCACACGATCCTTGATGAACAGCTCACTCTGTGGTTTCAATTTGGTCTCTACTAGATTGAAATCATCCACAGTACCCAAGCGTAGGATGGAACAGCCAGGAAAGCCGCCGCCGACTCGGTACATGAGCGTACCGCAGGTTTTGCAAAAGTGATTCGCCATTGAGTGGCCTGAAGCTATCGTTGCAACTTGACTGTAAACGGAGAGGTTCTCCTGGCCGCGGAGGTGACGGAGATGACTGTGGTATGTCAGTTGGGCTGTTGTTTTTCCACGATTCGGCCTGTATGATATGGCATTGGTGAGGTGGGGAAGGACTTACCTATCCTTGACAGTAAAGTTAGAAGCAAACATACTCGCGGTAATCTTTCGACAGTCGGTGCAGTTACACACGAACGTCGATACCAAGCCAGGTCCTTCGACTGGGAAAGCGAGTTGGACAGTGCCGCAATAACATGTCGCTGTTGCTTCCTCAGCGTTGGAGTACCCATCCTTTGCTTGGCCTGCGAGAGGGAAGTAAGGCACTGATTTATCGGAAGAGCGGACAGAAGACATGGCTATTGCTATAGGTAGTGTTGTTGCTATGGCTGGTAATGTTGGTGAAGAACCTCTAGGTTCATACGTCCCAGTGATTGTTGAAGTTCGTGTAGATGGCTGGGTGGAATAAGCTTGTGTGTGGTATGATGTCGCTGATGAACTTAGTGCCGGACCAGAGGAGTGTCGTGCGTGTGTTAGTAGAGGGGGCGTTGTCGTTGCCGAGGCAGTTGCAACTGATGTTGTTGGTGAATCGCCCCAAGTAGCAAAATCTTGTATGTTACTTCCTCGGGCCAGGAACATGGAACTTGCTTTCTTCCTTAGAGATGAGTTGGAAGGCGGCGTGGAAAGTTCCTTCCGTTGCTCTGTCACCAGAAGTGTCGATGAACTCTTCGCTTTTCGTATCGGTGATGGCGACGGAGGTGGGCTGTCGGTCCCAGGAATATGTAAATCGGGATTCAAGCGCTGGGCTATCTGCTTGATGAACTTCATGATTGCTGACCTCCCCTTATCTCCTTATAACCGCCCCTTCCCGCCGTCTCTCGAGTTCTGTTGCACAAAGATTTGTAAGGTGAGGATTACAAATTCGCGGTTGCTGTTCTTGTTGGTCGGTCAGATACGCAGGTCGTCTCTCCCACGTTCAGCTTGCTAGCTGACTGGTTGTTGTTGTTGTTGTGTTGCTCTGTCAGCTAGGTACATGTCATTTCGTCATCGATGTTATTACAACAAACGGCGGTAAATCCGACTCCGCATCATTACACACTGCAAATCCACATGTTAGTGACCGAGAACCCCTGGTTCTGTACGATGATGAAAAGGGATCCGTTGATGGGACTTGTTTTGGTCTCTCAGCCAGGAAAAACAATTATGGCGCGCGCCGCGTGCGTTCGTTGGGACGACTTCACGCTTTGTCCTGTTGATCGGCGGGGTTAGCGGCTTTTGTTCGTTCCTGGCGTCATGCAGGGATGCATGCTACGGATTATGGGGATTTCGGGGATTTGGTAAGCAGTATCAGCTATGAGCGTTGGCCACGTTTCGTGAATGTTGAGTATCAAGGCGCTACTCGATACTGCATCAGGGTAATTCTGGTGTGCACCCTTATTTCGTTAGACGACATCGGAATCCCCATAAGAATCCGATGATCTTCACATGCGAAACCTCGATTTCGATGAGCCTTCTGAGTGCCTGAACGAGCCGGTGCACGTGTCCTCTTGTGCTCTTTTCTTACTTCCAATACTCACTCCATGATCTCGCTCTGCCTCGCTCCTTCGACTCCATGGAACCAATTCACCCTATCCTTAACAAACACCTCCCGCCTGGGTTTCAGTACTCCCTCCATCAGACTCAGATCGTCCACCGTACCTGTCAGAGTCAGCCTGCGCCTGTTCAACTCACACGATGATAAGACTTACCCAATCTCAATAGACTGATATCTGGATGTGATTCACTGAGCCTATACATGAGGGACCCACATGTATCGCAAAAGCAGTTCGTCATGGCTTGCCCAGAGCTGATAGTCTGGGACTGCGAGAACTTCTTAAGATTCTCCTCTCCGCGGATGTACTTGACAGCGGAAGATGCCACAATGAATGCGGATGTAAACGCTGAAGCTGTGATCTTTCGGCAGTCAGTGCAATGGCAGACGAAGACATCTATAAGACCTGGAGCAGTGGTTGGCTGGAGCATCTGTTAGTTGTCCGAGTGGTAAAAACCAATTACCGGGAGGAATATGTAGGCTCGTGGTTTCCTCTGTTTTGTTGTAATGGAGCTCGAAATGTTGACTTACGAAGGCTAATTGTACAACTCCGCAATAACAAGTAGCCGTTGCTTCACCATCTCTAGAATAACCATCTTGTTTTAGACTGTTGTTCGAGATGTTGGGCTGTTTCTTATCGTAGGCGGACATGATTGTGGTTTTCCTTGTCGCTTTGCCGGAATAATTCGCGTTATGCAGAAAGAAAACAAGAAGATGATGATATGATAGAACGGAAACACAAACATTTGCAATGATATTTAAGCCGATTCAGCGTGGTCAAACTCATGTTTAATCGGGTGGATTTACGTGTTGATGTTTCCGGAGTGAGAGCATCTCCGACCCTCCTCTTTTTCACTCCGCGGACTCCGCCAACTATCACGCACTAGGAGCAGCCCGATCTCCGTGACACTCTAAACCCTCTATCAGAACCCCATCGGCGGACATCAATACGATGACATCCTCTGCTAGGTAGAAGGCCCGCAGCAATAGCTGCAACTTGCTGTGTCTTGATTAGTAGTACTTTAGTCGAAACAACCTCGGACGAATCAACACGGATGATCGGTGTGAGTTTCGAAGCGTCTGGCTTGTATGCTTCTAGTCTGATGTAAGGATCAATTCATGTTGGTTTCTATGCTTCGAATGATAGAAAGAGAAGCGTGGCAGTATTGAATTAGTAGGGCGTCCTAGAGTGGAGCGGACTCGACCGCCTGATTGAAACAACGATGTTGTTACACATGGTACCAAGCGGCGTAGCAGTCGGATCATCATACCGACAAGATCATCGTAGCTGCTTTATATGCTCTAAGGTCCAGAATCTTACTCATCATAGCTTACTCTGCTTTTCCTGCCCCAAGACAACAACTAACTTGCCAAATTGACTCGCGTTCTTCATATCATCAAACAGCGTCTCAATCTTGTCAATATCCAGACCCTGCACACTTCGGCTGACAACAGGCCTCATCTTCTTCTCCTTCACGAACTGCACCATATCGGCGAATTCTTTCCGTGAGCCCATGGTAGAGCCATGGACTTCGATGTTGCGCAACACAGCGGACATGAGGAAATCCATCTTGGGGGAGACGGTCATGCCGTAGATAGAGATGATGCCGCCAACCTGTTGCAATGTTAGATGGTAGCCTGAGAAAAGGCGAGCGGGGAAGAAAACGAACCCTGAGTATTTTACTACCCACTTTGACCACGTCGCCTCCCGCGCCATCGACAATGGCATCGAGATATTGTCGGTCCTTGGGCAGCATAGCCTGCAGTTTCTTGTCCCAGTCCTTCTCCTTGTAGATTACACCACCCTTGGCACCCAGCTTGACCGCCTTGTCAATCTTCTCCTGGTTTCCGCTGGTCACGTACACGTTGCAGCCCTGTGCCACGGCGAATAGCAGAACCATGAGCGCGACACCGCCTCCAATGCCTGTAACCAGGATATTTCGCCCTGCAACTGCATTTCCGCTCTTGACCCAGAATGCGCGCCAGGCTGTGAGACCAGTCAGAGGAAGCGCTGCGGCCTCCTCGTCACTGAGGTGCTCGGGACACTCTTCTAGTTCGCCTGCGTCTAGCACACACACGTCTTGTAATGTACCTGCAGGGTTGCTCTTGGTGCCACCCATTATCGCATATCCCTTTGGATGTTCTGGGCCCTCGAGGCTGTCCTTCCAGCCTGTGCCGGGGTTCAGGAGCACGCGCTTGTTCAGCCATGATTTCGCGGAGGATGACGTGCCGGTCGAGCTAACGATGCCGACACCGTCTGCGAGAAGGGGGACGCCGAAGGTTGTGCCGGGGTAGAGGTGCTGGCGGATGAATAGGTCGCGATGGTTCAACGCGGCGCCTGTGATGGTTATGACGGCCTGGGTGATGATCGTTAGCTTGCGCACAACGGACGGCATGTCTCAAGTCCACCTACATCGTTGTCTTTTGGCTTTGGCTCGGGAACAGTTATCTTCTCGAGAGGGTAATAGACTTGTCCTGGCTTGCCTTCGACCTGTCTGATCACAATGGCTGAAGGCATGGCTGCAGAGCTGAATCGAATCTAGTTAAAGTAACACGCGTGAGGTATTATGACAGCGCGAGCAGGCTAAGGTGGATTCCCGGTTAGATATATGCAACCTCTATGGGAGGAGAGATCGCTCGAATGGCTATTCATGATTGTCGTGCTCGGTTGCATGACGAAAGACCGTCTGGACCGAGGTCGCGTTCGGAGCTGTGGACATGCTTATCGATCGATGCGGGGAACGCGCAGGACGGACATAACTCGGTCTTCACATATCATACATTGTTTTTTTGGGCACTCATTCGAGCTACATCACATTGCATTATCGACATTTCGTGCATACTTGGTAGAAAGTCGCAGTACCATATGTTGACCATTACTCGGGCTGCACGTCTTCGCTCACGGCCGCCACCTGAATGAGGGATGTCTCCAATCGAGATCCTCAATTTCTCCCTCTGATTTGCCAGCCAATTCCTGATCAACATCAATGCTTTCGCGCTGCTTGTTGCTTCTGTTCATCCAGAGCAAGAGGAGAGTGCTCGATATCAAAATCGTACTGCTGGTCGCCAGATTAAGCCCATTACCGATAGGGTAGTTGGGAGCATCTGTGGGTAAGAAGCTCCAGGTCGAAATCAAACCGCCTATGTTGCCAAACATGACAACGGTACCTGATTTTAAAGTCAGAATTCATACTGCTTGTAATTCGCGAGTTGAAGTACTTACCGATAGCGGATGCTCGCGCGGTATCAGATACAACGTTAGCCGAGCCTTGCGCGTTACAGAGAGCACCAAACGAGAATGCTCCAGACGCAATTAAGAAGGTAGCTCCGTATCGAACCATTGCTTCGGTGCTGGCCAAGAACATGATGTATCCGATCATCATGAGTGGAGCTCCTAGAATGAAGAAGATCGTGCGCCTGTCGTATCTCCAACTGAGGAAGGGTAGGAGGACCGTGAAGAAGGCACCTACGACATATGGTGGAACGGTGTGGAGCTGCTGCGAGACAACTGAATCTCGAGGGTATATCGTCCTGACGATGGTAGGCGCGAAGAAAGCAAGACCCTGCACCGTGATATTGTCGAGCAGGAAAATGAAAGAGGTCGTCAGTACTACAGGGTTGAAGATACCACGAAGCGTCTTCTTCGTATCTAGTTTGTCCAGCACCTCGTTCTGGCCAACACGCTCAGACTTGACACGAGCAATGGCCAGATCTTTTTCCGCTTGAGTCAGCCAGCGCGCAGTCTCCGGGCGATCCGTCAGCGTTACGAAAGAGATAAGTGCCAGACAGCAGGTGACTATGCCCTCAATCGCGAAAATCATCCTCCAGCGTGTAAGGGAGCCGAAGGAGTCGAGTGTGAGAATCGCTGATGCCAATAATCCTCCAAAAGCACCTGCTAGAGGAGCCATGACGATGTATAGCGACAGTCTGAAAGCAAGCTCAGAGCGCCTGTACCAACGGGACATATAGTATGCGATACCTGGTAGCATACCAGCTTCGAAGATACCCAGAAGGAAGCGAACTCCACAAATCGCACTGATATCATGGACAAAAGCCGTGCCAATCGATGCAATGCCGAAGCATAGTGAGATGATGGGAATGAACCATCCAGGACCTATCCATTTACAGCAGATGTTGGAAGGAATCTCGAAAATAATGTAGCTGATGTAAAAGATAGAGAGGACGGTGTTGTAATCATAGCCAGTGAGTCCAAGATCCTTTTCGAGACCAGCTAGGCGAGCGTTTCCGATGTTGGCACGATCGATGAAACAAAATAGGTAGAGGAGGGCCACGGTCGGAATGATGTACAGATCAATCTTCAGCCTGAGACGCGACTCAGCCTTCTTATCGAACTCCATCAGGGCATGTCCGTAGCTGTGCAATTGTTAGATGAGAGACGCGTAAAGGTGAGGGCGAAATCACATGTCTGTGGCAGCATGACCGTGTCCTGCAATCTGGTGCGCGTCCTCATTCTTGAGATCTTCATGATGGCTGGGCGTGTACTTTTCGGCGGAATAATCCGTCTGCGCTTGAGCCATGGCGGAGTGATGATGGGATCAAAAAAAGAAAGACAACCTTCGCAACAATGGCAAGTCGTAACGCCGCACCTTGGCTTTATACTCCACACTCTTCGGCGGATTCCCCTTCACACCGGACCGCACCTGGGCCCGGCCAGTGTCCTTGTCAGCGCGTACTTTGATGGAGCGCGTGTGCGCCAAGTGTGATGGCTGTCGTAACTAGCACCCAAAACGGAGACGCGCCAGATGCACGGTCACATAAATCTCCACTCGGCGTGGAGGCGGACCTACCCCGGACTCCACGATGATCGGCGACCGCATCTATCTGGAGGCGAACAGCCGTAGCGATTACTCCACATGCCGTCGGTTGTCAGGTTCGGTATCTGGTCGTGTTTAGCTGAAGATTTGGTACAGAGCTGAGTCCAGCTGCATCACCAGGCGAAGACTTTATCCTACCCCGCGACGCCACGACGCTTGGTATTCGGAGGGATCGGAAACTACGACATGTCAAGTTGTTGATAGGCTGATAGTCTATGGCTTGTTCAATATCCATGCGGAGACAAGGGGTGTATCTTGTTTGCGCATATGTAAGTTAAGCGGTCCAGCGAAGAACATGGTCTTCGCTAAATTTTGGAGTGCTTGTGGAAAAGCTTTCATCCGTTGAGTTAGTGTATTCGGCCCTAGTCACGTTAATGATAAGAATCGATGATATTTATTTGTAGAGGACGAAGAAAAGCTTCATTCTACGTTGTTGTCTACAAAGACTGGCAGAGCCTTAACACGACGAGGTAGCCATCTTCTGATGTAGTAGAACGACACAGAAAAGGTGCCACAATATCTAGATTCTAGTTCGAACTTGGATGTAAGTGTCTGTTACACTTTTGAAACTGACGTTCAATAATCAACCGGCGACTCCGAATTAGATACCGTGTGCTATAGATCCTGTGCTTCTACAGTCAATACGCTTCGGCATCAAAGTTGGCGCCGCTGCCAGCGCATCGAAGGTAGGTACGATAACGCTACCCAGCCACACCAAGTCAGATGTTTCTACAATATTTGTTTCAGATAGCGGTGCCCCTCATATCAAAATGTCATACTCTGTTAACCCAAGGCAAAGCATGTCTCGCCTTCCAACGATGCAGGGATACCTCACGAAAGCTTGACATGTCGTCAAGAGCTGGTATAGGAAACAGATGATGAACTGGAGATCCCAAGCGCTCTGGACAAGCAAGCCTATTCCTTTTCCATCAGTCCCTGGTCTATTCTTGAGTGTCAGCTCATCTCACCGTCTATGTTAAAGGGAGCCAAGTGTACATCTTACCATTCTTACGCAGTGAGAATGAAGCGGGATGTAACATTCCATGCTTGAGGCCCCTGCGGTGCGCTACAACGTTGCGCTCTGCTGATGTTGTCCTTGTTCTTCGAAGTGATAGTAACGTAGATGCCGTAACTCATCAGCCTACAAACACACACTCGAAAGCTTCCCAGCATGCTAACAAAGTGGCTCTCTGCATGGAATGGACGCATAGCAGACCGGATCGTCGCGATAGTTTGTTTGGGTCTTGAGTCAAGTTCATTGTGAGGATGATGGAGTAGGTATCAGCCCACGCGCATGTGATGACACGGTAAGTAGGAAGATGAGTATTTTTCTTTTTTTAAGAATTCACACATAGATAGCTATCATTCCGAAGATATCATCGTAACCCTTCTACTCCATAGTCACTGGAGCTCTGTTCGTATGATGCTGTCTCTCCTTCTCTGACATATTGTCGATGACATTTTCTACTCTCCTTTCAGCAGCCAACAACTTCTCCATTTCATCCTCTTCGAACTCCAACATCTGCTGCGTAAGAGCATGGAACCCCGCCGTCCCATTTTCCATTTCCAGGAATTTGCCTGCTGCGCTGTATACCAGCTCTCCGTGACGCCTCTTATCAGCCATCAACAGCGCTACAGAACGAGCGACAACATCTGCCGACTGCACAATGGATTCGCCTAGAGCAGCAACAATAGTGCGAGGCACAATAGCTGTGTCGGTCCAAGACGGGGCGATGGCGTTGATACGAATCGGGAGTTTGGGGTGGAGTTGGGGTTGCAGAGCACGTACAAGCCCGAGAACAGCGTGCTTGGCTGAGGCTTAATGTGTGTTAGTCCCTAGACTTGATGTTACTTGGTAAGACGTACTATAATCCTCAACCGGGAATCGTTGGAAGCTTGATCCTGAAGCTGTTATGACGATACTTCCACCATTCGGGTTCTTCTGAATGTAATGTATGGCTAACTTCACTGTGTATATCACGCCGATCAAGTTGATGTTGATTGTGTCTAGCATCGGTGCAAGCAGGTCGCCGTTTTCGTCGACGCTATCGTCCAGCAAGGTCGTTGACTTTCCAATTCCTGCATTTGCAAAAACTTGGTCAATCTTCCCGTATTCCTTTTCTGTCGCTTTGAAAACATCGAGTTGCTCTTTCCAAGACGAGACATCAGCCTTCAAGAAAGGGACGGATGACGACTCGGGCTCAGGTAGCGGATTGACGTCGCATGCAAAAACTTTGCCTCCGTGCTTGATAATTCTTCGAAGTGTTGCAAGCCCAATTCCCGAAGATGCCCCTGTTGTACATCAGCAGGCTGTAAGGAAGGTCTGAACATGGTGTTCTACCTGTAATGACAGCCACTTGACCTTTCAACTCATCAAGTTGGCTGTCTGAGATGGTAAAGCTCGTCATTGTGGTGACTTAGGTAGTGGATTTGAAAAATGATTGTTAGTACACTTGCAAGAGTGATGCCTGGACCCGAAACAGGTAGAGGAATCGGATGTAGACAAACAAGTAGTGTGTTGTAGAGGCTGGATTAAACTGCCAGAGAAGCAGCAAAAGCAATTTGATGAACCTTGAAGCGTTGAGCGTAAATCGGCTGCGGCGCAAATCTTATAGCATAGCGCAGATGGAGAGTCGCCTGAGCAGACAACT
>Ga0058698_10000215_pt1 | contig 34582 bp, 37 predicted proteins | sample AgamicAsSfe_FD_67288 | JGI IMG/M metagenome (GOLD analysis project Ga0058698, IMG submission 67288) | Agave microbial communities from Guanajuato, Mexico - As.Sf.e | ecosystem: Host-associated > Plants > Phyllosphere > Phylloplane/Leaf | place: Guanajuato, Mexico | collected 2012-05-30
GCTTCGAAATGATCCACCAAGTGAATTTCCTCGCACACACGCTCCTTACCCTCCGCCTCCTTCCCTCCCTCGCCCTCTCCCCCGCCCCGCGTATTATCTGCACAACCTCCTGCTTCCACTACCTCGGCGCCTGGGACATGAACAACTGGAACGGCCAGCCGGGCGATGATTACAAGGACGCAAACGTGGCGTACTACCAGCACAACAAGCTGCTGTTTCAGACGTGGTTGACGGAGCTGCAGAGTAGGATGGGCCGGGATAGCAGGTATAGCCATGTCACGGTGAATGGAGTCCATCCGGGATATGTGAACAGTGGGATTTGGAAGATTGTCAATCCAGAGGAAGGGTGGGTCCCGTGGATGGTGGATAAGTTGTTGGCCTACATGGCGAACTGGATTGCCATCTCGCCGCAGCAAGGGTATGTCGAGCTTTTCTCTTTCCCTTCCCTTGCCTTCCTCCGCAGCCACTATCTATCATGGCATAACAACAACAACCACATCTAACACACACTGACCACCCTAATAAACCACCACAGATCCATCGCAATCCTGCACGCAGCAACCCACCCAAACCTTTCCGGCGGCCGCTATATCAACCGCATCTGGGACGAGACCCCCATGCCACACACTCTAGACCCGGACTGCCGCGCCCGCGTGTGGCGCAAAGTCGGCGAGGAGCTGAACTTTGAAGCCAGAGGACTCGCGAATGTGTTCAACCAAGACGCGGTGGGTGCTGTGAGCGATGTGGCAGGAAAGGGAAGGAGTAGGACAGATTCGAAGTTGGATTCGGCGCCGGATTCGGCGGTGGAGACGGGGGAGGGTGAGGGGAGTGGGAGTGGCAATGGGAATGGAAAGGTGAGGAGTAGGAAGAGGTGGTCGTTGAAGGGTTTTCAGTGATGTGATCTGGGCCTGGGTATTGGAGGTACATGACTGCAGGGGCGTTCTTTTTCCCAATCCGAGGATTCAGCATCAATGGACTTTGCTCGGCATCAATAAACTTTACGAGAGTGGATGGAGCAATCAAGGACATGGTCTACAGATTGGACTACATTCTACAGACCAAATGGATGTCGAGAGACAATCTCAGAGTGAAACATACATGTGTCGAAGAGAAACTGAAGAATATACATATATACAAAGGAGCTTGGGCATTAAGAGTCGTCGCAGTGAGGCGGTCTACCAGTCTATGACCCTGGCCTGGCGTGTCGCAGGCTCCTCTCTGTATCTTTTGCCGACTTGGTAAGCCAGTGAATGACGCAGGTTGTAACCACAACTATCATGCAATGTTAACTGGATTCCATCCGACAAAGGACACGACGATTCAGCTTACCATCGACAGTGCAAATCGTAAAGCACACCCAACCCATCTCCATTCCTCTCGCGACGATGAAATAGACAAAGTTGAATGTCTCCATCGGTATCATCATACACAGACCGAATATTGACTTCTTGATCAGTGCCTTCAATCTGAAAATGGCAGGTGTTTCGCTTGTGATCTGCTCCGGAAGTGGTGTGGAATCTTGACTTCGAAGTGCTCCAGTCTGCGACTTGAGTGTGATGTACTGCGGGGACGCCACGTTGAGAGTGTCTGGAGAGTCGACGTTCTCTTGCACGATGAACCGCTTGCCGGTGAGTGGTCGTAGTAGCCAGAGATAAATACCGAACACCATGAAGTCATTGAGGGCGCCGGCAGCCGCAAGGGTGATGAGCCAGTGGTTGGGTATGCCGATGCGACACTCGGGTGCATCGGTGCTGTTCCCAAACGAAGCGGTCGAGAAGCCCATGGCGAGTACGAAAATGACCATGCAGATGACACCGGTATATGTTGAGCCGACAATCCAGATCCAGTCCTTTCGTCGCTCGAGTTCTGATGATCTGATGTTGTGGGCACGCTCGATGAAGAAGAAGATGAGGCCGGCACGGTTCAAGCCATACCAGATGAAGCATATGACTATGCTCGAGCGACATGTTGTGAATGTCGTCGTCAAGCCGATGCCATTATACATGAATGCTAATGTGAAGATCATGCCAATGGCCGTGACATAGATGAATATTGTGATGCATCGTAGCAGATGTAATGCTTTTACAGGTGATTTGTAGAACTGCTGGAATCGTAGTGCTGTTATAGGTCAGTGACAGTCTTGCGATGTCCAAGGACGAATGACTCACTGAGAAGTACTGTCAGTAGCATGATGGCAAGCATCGAGATGACGGTATAGACAATATGTCCTGTCTGAAAGACATCGTCGCCAGCGGTTACAAGCAGCCCTTTGCTACCCACGGTCGACATATCGGTCGGTGCTGTGAGCTTGTCCATCAAGAAGTGCTATGATGAATGAAGGTTGTGACGCTTTCTCTGCTGCGAGGTATGGGGTGTGAAGGATTCAGGCAGATCAATGATGTGGGAATAGTGTGCACGAGCAGACGGAAGGACTGCAGACGGGCGGGTTGCCGTAGTTATGTATTGGCAGGGCGACTGGCTCGAAGGAGATTTCCGTCGGTGAGATCATGGTAGAAGCTCAAGCTACGAATTCGAGCTGGCTTTGCTGGAGCCATGACCGAAGGATTCGCCCAGAAAGGGAGGAGACACTAAAGTTCATCCCAGCTAGGTCAATGATCCCAGCCATTGCGATTCGCTCAGGCACCTTGACTTTCGTAACAGCAGGAAGTTTCTGTAGGACAAGGAGTAGTATCAGTGATTGCCGTATTGCAGCCGATCACTCCAGAAGTGGCCATGCGGAGTATTTGGCATCAGCAGTTACGAACACGAGGTGGCCACGCCGATGTGTTTCAGCTGGGCGGCAGGCCAGACGGAGTATTTGTTACGTCTGGACCAGCCTTGCAAGCAATCAAAACGGTGATCGACGGCCTGCATATAGTATCTAGAGTAAGGATGCAGCAGGGCTGGAGCATGCTTTGCTCGTATTCCGGTGGGTGGCGTGCTGGGCTCAGTATCAATCGGCCCTTTTAGTAGAGATGCTGTAGTGGCAGCTAGTATTGTGGCCAACCACGCCAACCGGGCCTCAACCCTCACCCATGTCCACTTGAGGCATGCTTCCAGAAGTCTTTGACGGCTGGCAGAATGGCGTGCATAATTGTCCTACAATTCGAGGTTCTCCAGCCAAATCTCTCCGACATGGGATTGAGAAATGTGCCTTATGCTTTAGCTCTGGGATCGCACGATATACTTTCGGTATGACGATGTGACAAGCTCATGGTCCACACGATACAGGTTGACAATTGCGATGCGAGAGACTCGTCGCATATGTGATTATGATGAGACCAGGCAAGTCAACCTGCCTCGTGAGGTCTATCTCGAGTCAGGCAAGGGCAAAAGCCGTAAAAAACACCACAATTTGTCAGAACAACCATAGCGAGGACGATTCCACAAAGTATCAATATCGCACCCGAAGTCAACTTTCTGCGCTCACCACGGCAATCTCCTGTCCAGTAGATCAGGCTGGGTTCAAGGCTATCGCTCGTATTCGGAAGTGGCGTAATACTTGCCTTGCGTGCACGCCGTACGGGAGATGCCGCCCGTCTCAAGCCAGAACGCTGCTAGTGGTCAGTCATAATGGTAGAAGCAGTCTTCCAGAAGGGCTTGATTATTGAACACACGACGAATGATGTGCATAAACCTCCTAGAAGCTCTAAAAGTGTCTGAGTACGAGAGAAAAGCCTCCGATGGATATTGTACCTTACAGCATGAGCGCAGATCTGATCTCTCGCACGGTCTCAATAGAAGAGAGACCCGATCGATAGACTTATAATCTACATCATAACGAGGACTTTCGCCGTGTATATGCATGCCCTCGAAGTCAGAGACGGAAGTATGAAGTATGAAGTATGAAGTATGAAGTATGAAGTATGAAGTGGACTTCTACCAAGACGACGGGCGACGTCGGCCCGGGCCTGAGAGCACATCCCCAGATTGATTCCGCATGCGGCAGGTGCCGACTACAACTGGATGTCATTCTCGATAAGCTCATAAGCCCATAAGCCCATCCGTGATTGTGTGAGTCGTCTCCTTCGTGACCATCATTTCGCACAAGCAAAAGCCGCAGCAAGATCCGTGGTCACCCCGGCACGCTCCATGATGTATCGTGTGAATGTGCTCGCGGCTTTCGCCGTATGTATCGCTGCTCAAGTTCTAGCCAAATGCTACGACCCGTCTCCCGCTTTCCTGCTGCCGAGCCAGGAGCTCTTCTCGCGTAACAAGAGCTTCTTTGCTTCCATTGACTCAGCAATAGACACTCTCGTGACGAGCGACCTCTTCAATGGCTCTTCCTTTGCCATTGAGGTCACCTCCTCGCACGAGACATTGTGGTCGCGCTATCACACTGCGAAAGTCCTGAACAAGACTCGTGGCACACGCCACGTGGATGGTGATACTCGCTTCCGGATTGCCTCAATCACGAAGACATTCACCACGCTAGCTCTGCTTCAACAGCATGCTGCTGGGAATTTCAGTATCGATGATACCATCGACAAGTACATCCACGAACTGCAGGACAAAGACGAGTTCAGCATTCCCTGGAAAGACATTACTCTGCGCTCTCTGGCCAGTCAATTAAGCGGGATCCCTCGCGAGCTATCGTTCGATCTATTGCCGGAACTTCCCGACCCATCAGAGCTTGGTCTCCCTGTGGTATCTAGGGAAGGTCTTCCAGCATGCGACCAATATGTGCCTTCCGGTGCTCCATGTCAGAGATCAGACTTGATTGCCAGACTGAAGCGCACTCCACCACTGTTCGCCCCGAACCAGAAATCCACCTACTCAAATGTCGCCTTCGAGCTCCTGGGCCTCGCCGTCGAAAACGTCACCGGTCTGCCTTACGAAGATGTCCTCACCCAGAACATCCTCAAACCCGTCGGTATGGGCAATACCTCTATTACCAAACCTGACGATTCAACGGGAGCTATTCCCAACACTCCTGATAACGCTTGGGACTATCGTCTCGGAGTGCAAGCACCCACTGGCGCCCTGTACACCAGTCCCTTGGACATGTCAAAGTATCTCCGACACATTCTTACCCACTACAACGGCCTCACCCCTACTTCAAACTGGTTCCAACCCGCGTCCTACGCTTCCAGCGCGTCCTCCTTTTACGGCATGCCCTGGGAGATCTTCCGCACGACCAGCATTCTCGACCCGAACACCCGTCCAACGACATTCATCACAAAAGGCGGTAACCTCAGCGGCTACGCCAGCATGATTTTCCTGCTGCCAGACTACGACATCGGCATCACGCTCCTCGTCGCAGGGTCCGAAGATACCCTCACGAAATTGCGCGAGACCGTCACCGTTCCATTGGTGCGTGCCGTCGACGAGCTTATAGCGGCCGATGCGGAGAAGACGTACGCGGGCTTGTACATCGCAACTGGTAGCACGCTCAACACATCCCTGACCCTCACAGCCTCAGCCGCGCACGGTCTCGAAATAACATCCTTCATCTCAAACTCAACCGACGCGTTATCCGCTCTCGCGCCTCTCAAACTCGAGGCCGGGCTCTCGCGATCCGCGTGGCGCGCTCAACTGGTTCCTACATTCCTGTACAAGAATCAATCCGCTGTTCCTCCAGCCGGGGAGCTGTGGCGCTTGCAGATGGTGAGCAATAAGGACGAGGAGAATGGACCGCACGCGAATGTCTGGGACGATGAATGTATCACGGATGAGGACTGGGCGATGTATGCGGGGATTCCTTTGACCGAGTTCGTCATGTGGCGCGATGAGGAAGGAAGGGTGATGGAGGTCGAGGCATCGGGATTTAGAGTCAAGATGCGGAAGCAAGAGGAGAAGGAGCAAAAGCAAGGATGGAGCGAGATGATTGAAGGACGCAGTGGAGGTAGCGCACAATCTGTGTTGGTACAGTAGTAGGCGTCTTAACGGCGTGACCCGAGATCCCGTGTTTCATCTTTTGAAGGATTCGGGGGGGAAGGATGGAAAGAGGTTGAGGCGTTGAGCTTCGTGGCTAGGTTGCAACGGCAGAAGAAGAAGTGGAAGGGTCCGGAACCAAGGATGAATGGGACGGTGATGGAAGGCCAAGTGCGCAACAGGTGCTCGTGCTCGTGCTCGTATAATAGGTTCGCTCACCACAGCATAAGACATGGCCGAAAGAGGTGGGCCAGTGCGGCAGAGTCTTTCGCAACTACAGCCCCGTTATCTCCCGGTCTTTGCTCGTGCTAGTATCTATTGCAGTTTGCATATTGCCTTATAAGGTAGACGTTTCACTTCACAGTTGATGCAGGAAAGTCAGGACAGGTCATGATCTTCATTTCGGTCCAGTACTCCGTCATCTAGTATAAATCTATTTCAAGCCGCTCACGCCAGGTACTCGTACGAATTGCCCTCTCCACGCTCCATGTATTCCTTCTCGATGAGCCTGCGCGCACAAGATGTTAGCATTTACAAATGGAAATACGACAAGCTCCACATACTTGTCAATATTCTTCTTAATATCTCCCACCTCCACCGCGCCCCTGTCCCTCGTCGCCTTAATGACCTCCGCCACCAACTCCGCATGACTAATCGTCTTCCTCTGCTTCATCACCCTCACGATGGCCGCTTGCGTCTCAAACTGCCTGTCCGCCGCCACACGGACATGCGTCTCTTTGTTCTCCTCTCTCGTCTCTTTGAGCTGGATCGCGTTGATCTTGACGCGGTATTTGGGGTGGCTGAAGGACGTGTTCAGCGTGAAGGTGTCGGTCGGGGAGACTTCGCGGCCTTTGGGGTGTTTAGTGAGGGGACGGAGGCGCGCGCAGGCGAGAGATTGGAGGGTCCGTTGGACTTCGGGGTCGGCTGAGGGGTGAGGTTAGTATGGTTGTCTTGGGATGGGAGTGGGGTGATACTTACTTAGGCCAGACTCGGCCTTGATGTACTCGTATGTCAAAGGCTCATCTTCCTTACGCCCGTTGAAGAACAGAAGGACGATTGCCTGGAAACTACTGACGACCAGTTCTTTCTTTCCACGCGGAAAGTCTGCTTTGAGTTGGCAGTGTGCCAAGGCGTGCTTCCAATGTAGTTTGCGTCCGCTATGTTTCTGCTGGTAGTGACTCTCGAAGCTATCAATAGTCTTCTTGATCTCTATTGGTATATTGACATGCACATCAGGATAGCTCGGCCATGCAGAGGCGGAGAGGATATTGACTGTCAAGTCAATGTTGGCCTTGCGGTCGTTGTTCTCAAGCCGCTGCTTGTATGCATTCATCTCGTCCCGGGCAAGTTCAATGTCTTTGAACATTTGCTCCAAGTTCTGCGTAAAGCCCGACCCACATTCGGTCTTCAGTCTTGCCAGCATACTCTTCTCCGCATCGTTGCTTGCGCTACGTCCCATGAGAAGTCGTCGCGCAAGGTCTTTCTTGTAGAAAGCTTCGAAGACTGCTTTACCGTGCACGAAACGGAAGAGATCAAGGACGTGGTCAAGCTGATTGTTGACTTCTGTATCCTCATCAATTGCGTCGTCGTCGTCACCTACTTCCTCCTCGACATTAGCTGTGGTTGTAGTAGGTTTGCTTGTCCCGGAAGTAGTTGTTGTGAGTGTGAGTGAGGTAGATATCGCTTTCGCACCAGCCTTCATGAGCATATCCAGATACTTGGCAATCATTTCTCCAGGTTTGGAATTACCAGTACCATGCGTGCTGCTCGACTTCTTCGTCTTGTTAATGAACGACTCAAAGGTCTCTCTCAGCGTGTGACCGAGCTCTTCATCCTTGTGGAAGGATGTCCGCCAGATATTGTCAAGCTTCTGCTTCATCGCGAGAAGTCGCACAACCATTTGCTCCTGTTCGTTCTCATCAAAAACGATGGCCGTGCCTGTGAGGTCGATCCATGCAGCAAAAGCTGGCTTTAGCTTGCTACCAATACGCCGCCTTTGCAGGAGTGAGTATAGTTTTTCCAGATTCTCGATAGTATGCGGCTCAGTGCTGTCGAGCAAGTCTTGTACAGAGTCCAGATTCACTAGCCAGGTTAGCTTCAGGACATTCTGATCAGGAACAATGGGTCGACCCTACCAAGTTCAGCTTCCTTTTCTTCAATGAGATGATCCTCGAGGAGGATCAACAGATCCCGCCTTGTGCTGAGATCCAGGTCAAACTTCTCACAGCGCTGCATCTCTGCATTCATGAAGTTTACAGCCTCGGTCACGTAATCAGGCAGTTCTCTATCTGCACATTCCTTATCCGCCCAGCTCACAACATATTGCTGAGATTTTGCCAGCATGGTGGCTTCGAAGCTGTTGTATACCTTGAGGTCATGGAACATCTTAATCGCACTACCGAAAGTCTCCTCGTTGGGAGAGTCGCCTCGCCTGTCAACGAGGAGGAGGTCGTATGTGCCGTCGATAATCTTTGACTTCAGGGCGGTGTTGTTGAAAATGTCGGACTTGAACTGATTGATTGCAGTCTCGTAGATCATTGGTTCTCGTCTTTGTAATAGATAGGCACGATCGAGGTAGAAGAAGATAGCGCGTATGATGAGCTATCGATTACATCAGCATAGCAGACTGAGTCGAGGCAAACATCACTCACAAGTTGTTTGTTCCACGTTGACCAGGCTTCCAGAACATCCTTCAGCAGATCCACACTGTCTGATCCAGCCCTTCCGACCAACGGCACACTCAGATCGCGTGACACATGTCTCTTACACCTGTCTTGCAGCATCTTCCACAATTCTTTGGCCTTCCCGAGCTTGCACAAGTTCTCCGATCCACGGTATAGCTCTTCATTAGATAGTGCAGGTTGTTGGTTGTTGAAAATCGCAGTCAGAGCATCCTCCAAGGCTTTGAATGTCTTATCAAGGTACTGGCTGGGGTCTGATCGCGGCGTTGTGCGGAGGTTCTTCACCATAAGCCTCTTGGGCGCGCCATTGGTGCTGGACGTGTCCACACGAGAGGTGACACTCAATCGACGAGTTCGTTGACTTGGAGAGGCGGTAGGAGACCTGGTAAGATCTACAACCGTACTACCAATGGCATGTCGAGTCGGGAAGCTGTACATGTTGACCTTCGAGACTTGCTGTGCTGGGAAAGAAGGTATGGGTTCTGGACTCAATTTCCGTCTTTTGCTTTCAGGTGAGAAGGCACTTGTGTCGTTGTGATCTTCTTGAACGCGCTTTGACTCGTGAGACTTTAGGAGATGTGATATGGAATGCTGCTGGGGTTCTGCGGGTGTTGCTGGCGCTGACTTTTTGTTCTTCTTGTTCTTGGAAGCTACGCTCGTGGTACGTTCGAATCCAGGTGCCATCAAGGCATTTCACTGTCCAGAATAGATCGGAATGGTAGTACCAGGATGTGTGCTCAGCAGTGAGGTGCGTCAATGCCTTCGTCCAGAGCAGATACCGGCATGTGACAGAATGACGATCTTGCCAAGCTTTGCGGGGTCATCTATCAATTCGGTTCAGGTTAGGATAATGGTAGTGGTAACGTTATGCTATCGATGCTACTACTAGTACGGGTATCGTATCATGTTCGTCCTCCAACGCCAGTGGAACGCAAAGTCCCATACAGCAGACTGTTGCGCAAAACGGTCGGGCATTTCGTCAAAAACAGTAGTTTCTGTATCTTAAAACAACCGCCAACCTCTACTGCCCCTCTCTTCTCGCGCTGTTGTAATGCCTCCGGATGCCTTACCAGCATACCGTCGCTCTCGATCTTCGAGCTGTCGTAGACTCTCGATCTCCTTGATGACATGCTCCAATAATTCCTTCCTGCGTACAACATCTAGATGTCGCCGAATCTTTGGGTCCTCACGCGCGAAACGTTCGATGTCGGTCACGGTAAGATTCCTGCCAAGACGTGCGTCAAGCTCACGTGGGAACTGGAATACGTTAGCTGCGGTCGTCTGCGTATCTTGCCAAAAGACTTACCGAGTAATAAAACTTGGATAGCAGTTCAGCATCGAGGAAGAGATCAGCTGTGGTTGACAGCTTATCGGCAACGGCATCGAGGAAAATCTCTGGGCAGTAGTATTTGTTCTTTCTGTCGCGACATTGCTTGGAGCGAGCAGCAGCCAGACGCAGGCGGATGATGTCAGCGCGATCGCGAAGGAATACAGCCTCCCGACCTGTAGCAGGCAGTTAGACATGTTCAGCAGCATTAGCAAACTCTTCCAGCACTTACCTCGTCGAAGCAGTGCAGCACTGAATCCTCCAGCACCGCCTGTACCGTCACCTTCAAGAACGATGTCTCCTTTTCGTACACGATCGATGAAGGTCAAGACATCCCGCATCTTCTTACTACCTCCAATTTCCTGCTCAGCATGCTTGAAAGCGTCGTCGCAGTGGACCAATTCGTCCTTCAACAGCGCAGCGACGTTCTCCTTTGCCTTCGCCCACTCTCCATCTTCCACTTCGATGCGGTACTTATATGGCTTCAAGCAGATCTCAAGTTCATCGCTCGTGTCGTAGGACAATTCGCGAAGTATCGTCGAGGAAGCCTCAGTAATGGCTTGTCGTGCAAAAGGGTGATGCGAAAATGTCGAATTTGCAACAAGCTGATCGATCCGTGCCTGGAGGGATGCAGCGACGACACCTGTCGCAAGTCGGCCGATGCCGAGCTTGGTCAATGATGATGTGGAGGCATCGAGTTTGAGATGCCAAAGTGGTGCTTCAGGATCCGCTCTTGGTAGATCGCTAAGATGCTCCGTATCCGGCTGCACAGGCATGAGATCATCTATCGGTTTATTCCAGTAGCGTTGGGCAAGCAGGTTCAAGACTTGCTGGTCAATCTCATGTTTGAGTAGTTGTCTGATCTCCGTCCGGCCGAAGCTGTCTGACAGTGCTCTGAATGAATGTTTGAATGCGTCCAGACTCTCTGCCAAGTACGACTCTGCGCTGAGTGGCCGATCGTTGTATTGCACTTTGAACTCGTAGGTTGTCTCCGCAAGCTCAGTCTGGATGGCTTCGGCTGTCGAGCCCAAGCTGTTGGCAAGTGTACGTTCCAGAACGTACATCAGCTTCTTGCGAAGGTTTGTAGTGCCCACCTCGACCTCAGATCCATGTCCGAAGTGTGTTGGGTGTGCTGAAAAGTATGCGCTCTCGTTCTTGACAAGTGCATTTGTGATATTCCCTCCACCTTTGGCAAACAGGCCTGAGGAAGAGGGAATCTTGCAGACAACTCCAACATAACCGAGCCTTAAAGGATAGTTCTTGTCTTGCAGGACATCCGCACCGCGAATGGGGTCTACCAGATCCATCTTCGTAATCACACCAATCGTCCTTTCACCACGCGGATCTACTCTCCTGCTGGCTTGCAGTGATGTTGAGTTTGCCAAATCCACATCTGCAGCTGAAATGGCAAGGATGATATTGGGTGATTTGATATATTTGTCGCACAAATCTGAGATCTTCTGCTTTAGCTCCAGTGGCTGATCATGACCAACGACCTGTATGTAGCCTGGCAAGTCGATGAGGGAGAGGTCAGGGATCTTTGACGAATATATTCGCAGTTGAATCGGATCGTCCGATACGCATTGCTCAACAGGCACAGCCAGATTGAGGTCAGTGAGCGTTCGCTGGATTTGTAGGAAGTCTGTGATCTTGCCCAAACCAAGGGCAGGAAACTCTCCATACTCTGCCTTCGCTTCTGGCGTGTTGACGAGTGTGAGCTCGATCGGTCGTCTTGTGACCATGTTCGAGCCCTTTGGCAGAAACTCATGACCCACTATAGCTTCCAGGACCGAGCTCTTCCCTGATGACTGTGATCCGATGACAACGATGGAAGGCAAGATCAGACTATCAGACTGTCCAACGGTCTGTAGCAAGCTTCTTATCTCGATCATTTTCTTTGTGAGCAGCATCATCTGGCCATCCTTTGCCGCGTTCGCCTTTTCTCTGTTGTCATCTTCCGAGTCTGAGGTCAAGCCAAAAGCTGCTGCAGTGGCTCCACCCGCCGCGGCTCCGCCGCTCATTGCACTCTCTTTCGGCTGCGGTCCTCCTCCATCTGCTCCACCTGTTCCTCCTCCTGAGGAAGATTGTCCATTCGATGGCACACCCTCTTCTTTTCCGCCGCTCTCCATGATATTCCGTAGCCACGCCGGTGCGGACAAGCCTTCCGTAGTTCTCTGCCATCCCGCTCTCGTCCGTGATGCTATGTCTCCACCTGTTTCCCATACCGAACCAGCAGTAGAAGTGACCGTGTCACTTGCCCGACCGAACAGATCAAGTGCATAGGTGCCTGCCTGTTGTGCTTGATATTGTATATAAGCTAGTCCAGCTAGCGCAGCACCCCCAAAGAGTGCGGGCACCCGCACGAGCTTCAAGAAGAGGCTCGGAATAACGCGGAGGAAAGAGATTGACCGTACAGCAGGAACATTGTGGACAGAGCACGCGCCTAGAGGCCATCGTCGAAGCCTTGTGCCATTGAGCACGGTCCCTGATCGGAGTAGACCGCCGGCGCCGTGCGTGTGGTAGGCTAGTCGTCTTGGTGTGCTCAGCGCGATCCGCCGAGCAGCGGCAGCGATGATCCGCGAGCTCATGTTTTAGTAATGTCACGTCATGCTCAATATCGCAGACGTGCCGTGCGTATGTGTCAGATGTTATGTTATGTTAATGTGCGTGTACAATGTTTAGATCGACGTGAGCTGGTCTGAAGTTGAGACGAACGTCATTTCGATCTCGAAGCTACCCGGCTAACACTAATGCATGGATGAATCACGTCTGAAACGTGGAGGAATGTAAGCCAAGTTCGAGAATAAATTTGACGACAACTACAACTTCATCGCCTATCAAACGTGACACGAATCTTTTCATCTGTACAGGCGACGCGTGAAGAGAGTGAGACCTCCTTGTCGTATCCCAAAACAGCACAAATGTGCCGCTGGATGATCTACAAAGGTCGCGACGAGATCTTACTGTCCAAACTGATCCTCGAGCCTTCTCATTCAATACTCACACAATCATACGATGCTCGTCTCCGGCTCGTACGTGCCGAAAATCGCGCAGCCAACATCATCTGACAAATCCTAGGATACCCGCCGCCCCCACAACGGCGACGGTTTCGGCATAGGCTACTACACCTCACCACTCCTCGGCCCATCCCCCGCCATATTCACCTCGACAATCCCAGCGTGGAACTGCCTGAATCTTGCTCGTCTCGCATCGAAGACAGCCTCATCACTCATCTTCGCCCACGTGCGCGCCACCACAGAAGGCAATCTCTCAGAACAGAATTGCCACCCGTTCAGCCACGGCGCCATCATGTGGATGCACAACGGCGGCATAGGTGGATGGCGCTACCTCAAGCGAAAACTGGCCGCAAGTGTCGGAGAGCGCTGGTTCTTGGGTGTGCAGGGCAGCACGGACTCGGAATGGGCGTTTGCTGTGTTTCTGGACAGTTTGGAGGCGCTGGGTGTGGACCCGAGCGCTGACCCAGGGGAGAAGGGTATTGGGCATGTTGTGATGCGCAAGGCGCTGCTGAGAACTATCGAGAGGATCAATGAGTTCACGGGTGAGGTGAAACGGGAGCATCGCGAGGAAGAGGTGGTGAGCTTGCTGAACTTTGCGGTCACGGATGGACATGATGTGATTTGCTGTCGATATGTGAGCAGCAAGACTGATGAGGCGGCGAGTTTGTTCTTCTCGTCAGGGACAAGCTGGGCTGCACCAAAGGACGGTGATCGAAAGGGAGACTACAGGATGGAGAGGAGGGATAAGGGCGCGAACATCGTACTTATAGCGAGTGAGCCGCTGACTTTCGAGCGAGGTATGCTGGTTGGTGATAAATTCTTGGGCCTTGCTGACACGTCTACAGATAATTGGGTGACTGTGCCCACCAACTCGACAGTGACGATACATAAGCAGACAGTGCTCATACATCCAATCCTCGACAGTTTCTATGATCATACACCATCACTTGGCCGATCCTCGAAGCTTGCACTCGAACAGGGCCAGACGAGTGTGAACAAGGATCGAATATTGACTGCAACGAGATCTGGCGGTGAAGCAAGCCAGCTGTCACCACCTACAATATATGCGCAAGGTGCGCTTGCTATGAGGTGAATTTAAATATGCTTTCATACACTTTGCGTCACCTGGAGGCCTTCTACTCCACCGATACAAACATCGTGCAATAGAGTATGCACAATCCCGCTGTTCCACGAACCCGACCCTACAGACACCCGCAGCCTTTCCGTCCAGAATGATCATACCTCATTCCACTTCTTCAAGTTTCAGCGAAGATTTGACGACATGCGCGCCAACATCGACACGCGGACACTTATTATCCTTGTCGTGGTCAGACATGATCTTGCTGAGCTCGGCATGGACAGGATGCAGATTTCTCGGAATCGTGATGATTGCTGATGACAAGGTCATGTTCCCTTGGAGAGTGGAAAGAACACTGTACCACTCATCAGAGTCTAGGTTCTGTAGACGATCGAGAACGACGATCTCGAGATCCTCATGTGAATCGAAGAAAGAGTCCAATGTATCTTGCTCGACATGGAACTTGGTGAGAGCATAAGACGTCAATTGCGGCCAGACTTGTGCCTCCAGGACAGTATCAAGCCATTCTGCGTCACCAAGATGTCCCAATCCAAGATCATCATACGCATCGTCATATCCAATCTTGAGAGTACTCAAATTCTTGAAACAGCTCAATAGAACACTGATCCGGTCCGCTCGACGCATTGGACGAAGCTCAGGCTCGTCCATGTATTCTTCCATTTGCACAACGTCTCTTCGCGAGGCTGTAAGCTCAAAGTGTGTTATGTTCGCGAGGAAATGCTTGGACCGCTTTAGCTTGATCATTTTGAGTGGATAGAGACCAGCAAAAGCATAGCATCCCAGACCGCACAGCTGAACCTGGGTCGCAGAGGCTTTTGATAATTCCTCGAGTAACACCGGCAGCCCTTGGCGATAAGCGGTTACTCCTACCGCAGCATTCTCGGTTGGTGAGCCCCAATAATTGACAAAGTAGTCTTCCCAAAAGTCCTCTACTTCCATCCGTACCACTTTGAGACGAGGCAGACGTGTGAGAATTGCCCGCAACGCACGAGTTCCCTTTGTACTGGACAATTCTGATGCAAACTCATCGTCTCTTCCTGTCTGTGCCTCGAATATTGCCACATGTTGAGCGACTGTCAGTCTGGGACTTTGACATGAGTCTTGATCACAATCGCAGCAGTCGGACTCGTCGCAAACCCGGTCCACGAGATATTGTTCGTCTGTCTCGTCTCGGTGCGCTGCTGTGATCTGATAAACCACTTTCGTGATGAGACTGCTCATCGTCTTGTCTTTGGCTGTAAAGATTGCCTTGAGATCCTCCAGGCTGCCAGACTTTGGTGGCAGGTAGATTGTCTTGTAGTCCGAAAACGGGTCTCGCTGCGAAAGGGCAACAAAAACGGATGTTGCGGTACATGAGAACGTGCGGCAGACGAGACGAAGCTTGAACAAGTGGATGGAGATCAGGTGACGGGTCTCTTCGTGGACACACGGCTTTGCAACCTCGTGTACGATCATCTGCAGAATCTCCACTGGCAAAGCAGAGTAGTCAGGAAATCTTTCCATGGAAGCCGCATTCACCAGAAAGCTGGGCACTTCAGCAAGACTTCATATGGACGAAGTTGAGGTACTCACTGTCTGGTAGCCTTCGACAAGTATCGCTCGAACGTTTGGCGATTGAGTGAAACATCGGGCAAGCAACGCTGCATAGTTCTAATGCGTGTCATGGTGTTGAACGCGCTTAATGAGCCCTTGATGTGGATGTTCTTGAATTGTCTCGTATAGTGTGCTGTGCAGTAGGGGCGTCAAGTCGAAAATACAAGTGAAAGCACGGATAGACCTCCGTTTAGGCAACCATGCAGCGGCATGACTCGGTTTGACACGCGCGCTTGCCTCAAGTGTTTCAGAAAGCACATTCGAGCCTGCAACAGGGTCCGATCTGGTCGATAGAGGTTTTATGGCAGCCGAGTTGAATCATTGTCCGATCATAATCTGATTTCTCGACAAAGCTCTGCTAAACAGGGTGGTCAAGGTGAAACTTGACTACAGAACTGTTTCAGGAAGCGCGCCACCCGGCAAGAATATCTCCTCCAGCACCTCAATATTTCACACTCTGTCATCGCTTGCCCTCAATCTGCCTTCGCAAGATACTCCCACCCAATAAGCTCAAACATAGACTTGACAAACATGTCACCACCAGCCTCCTGCACCCCTTCCCGTGTTTTAGATCCACGTTTCCGCAGCACGACCTCAGCAGGTAATCTCAGTGTCTCCTCGAGATCATCATCCTCAGTGACACCGAAAACAGCTTGAATGAGTGTATGTTGCAGACGCAGGAGAGGTTGTCCAGTCATGGCTCTTTGTAGCGGAGTTTCCTGATTCTTTGACTTGGCTTTTCTTCGGCCGAATGAGCCAACGGGTGTCGTGGAGAGCGCAGGTCGTAGAAGTTGAAAGATATGATTGGCTTCAGAGGTTGCATGCGAGCGAATTAGCATTGCTTTACTGTTCTGCGTGGTTGTGCGCATCCCAGCAGTCAGATTAACATCCAGATCCGTCTCATCATCCTCGAATGCTGCATCGTTGCAGAACGTCAAAGTGAAGAGCAGTTTGCCAGCCGTAGTGATGAGAACATATTGTATGCCTTCTAGTAGATCACTGTGCGGCGACGATCGTGGCTTTGTATTTGCGAGACCTTGTGTGGTTTGTAGCTTCAAGATGGAACTGACAATAGTCTCGAGTGTGTCTTTAATGTAGACCACGGTATTGGACGCTGCGGGGTCGGCTCTGGTCGTGGTCCTCTTGGCAGAATCGGGGATCACTGGCTGCGCCTTGCGTTGCTCAAACTCGACACGGCATGCTTTGGCCAATGCGTCCACTCCAGATCTGAAGAGGTTGACGATCGCATAGACCGCAGCACCTATTGGATTCTGTATCTCTTGATCTGGCGACAGCCTATGTAGAACGAGTCGCCCAAAAGCTTGCATGAGATTGTTGATAGAAAGAGCAAGAAGTCGGAACATGGATTCGTCCATTTGGACGCCGTTATATGTGGAAGTTCGAGACAGCAATGCACCAGCAGAGGATGCAGTGCGTTGTAGTGCTAAGGCGAGGTCAAAGACATGGAAGATGTTGTTCTCATCGATGAGCTTTCGAAGGTCGATGTTCCGGGCGAACAGTTCTCGTGCTAGCCAAGAGTTAGTGACCGACAATGACTACTTCTGCTGGAGTGGACGAACTTCGTGCGTCGATGTCTGGATGAAGTGTAATCAAGTCATCCTCCGGAGCAGGCTTGGATTCAGCTGATTCTTGCACAATCTTGCGCTTCCTTGTTGGACTAGAGCGAGTGCTATCGTTGACTCTCTTTCGACCCGCGTTGCTGGGCGAGGGAGTTTCTGGAACGGTGACAGGCTCATGCACGATCAATTGTGGCCTGGGATGAGGTTGTGCAGCAAGCTCATGGCGGAGGCTTTCGACCAGGAATCGTTGTTCAGCGAGCTCGTCTTCCAATTGCTCAACCACACTGTGAGTATGCCGGTGCAGGGTTTTCCAGTAGAGAGTGGCGTCTAGGTACTTCAGGTTGCATTCTGGTGAGGTGGAAGAACTGGTTATGTAAGGTCTCAAAGCTGTGATGTGGTCTGACCTGGTCAGTCAATTATTGTCAAGTGATGTGGGACGATCCCTCAGACCTCTGACATTGAAAGTTGCAGGCTTCGATTTGATTAGAGCTATAGCCAGAGTAGTCTGGAAGCTGAGGAGGCCTTGTTCCATCGGAAGAGAGACAAGCTAATGAACGGGAGGTTTTATGATGATGAGCGAAGATCGTTGCCTGACCACTCTGTTTCAGACATCTTGAAACGACGATTCAGGTGGATCTTCACCAAAACCAAGCGGTCGACCTCTCGACCTATTCATGCTTCGGTCACACTCTCATCTCAAAAGCACCATTATGTATTCGTTTCAGGACTTCTTGGCAGTCAAAAGCCCTCAGCTTGAGCACAGCGCCGCCTCACCAGATTTCCCATATAACTATCCTCTTCGACATGCTGCAAGTCTGCCCGCACAACAGTCTTGCACTCTCTGCTGCCCAAGTCCCTCTTGAAGAATCTGACACCATGAAGTGCTGCCATTCGTGCCCTGCATTTGAGGCTTGCAGCTCAACCTAGAGGATCTGATCACTCGTTACGCTTGATCGCTGGGCATTTTGTAGATGCCTCTAGCTCGGGCACTACCATATAGTCTCATCGACGCGATACAGGCCAGATGTCTGACCAAGCTGACATTGACGTCTTAAGGCTGCCTCAGAGAACTTCGAAAGCTTCGGCGAGCCAAAGCAAAGATCCTCCTTCAGCTGATTTCTCTGCCGTGATCTCCACTGATAACGGCAATCGCCAGGCTTGGCAATGCTTGTTTCTTATCCTTGTTATGCCGCCGATAGCTGTCACGTTCGTTCACAATGCATAGCTTGTCGCTGAGTACCTGACGTGATCATGGTCAGTCCTGCTCGACTTTGGACCACAGCCCTCGCGCCGGAGGTGTCGACAACACGGAGACACGCACGCAGCTGGAATGTCATTGCCTGACGCAATCGACGCTAAGCCCGACTCCGCAAAAATCGCAGACCTTTGAAACTAGCCCGAGCTGAACTACCTCAAACACAGCGCCAACAACCTCATTGTCTCATCCCTTGTACCTCTACGCAATTCATCATTCTTACATGGCCTAAACTTACATCATATCGAGCTGCTGGCAGTTCCGCGACACTCGCTACATCAAATCCTAATATCAACATCACCAACAATGGGCGAACCTACAGTCCGCGACTTCCAACCTCCACATCGTGCTACCACGCTACAATTCGAATCACATCCCTCAATTCAATCGCAAGCCTCAATCCAGTCTCAAGCTTCATTCCGATCATATCGAGCAAATCGGACTGCTCCCCGTGGCAGAGGACTGCGCAGTGAAGATGTTTACACAGATTACGCTCTTGACGGCGCATCTATGCCTCATATACAACACACGGATACTGCTCAATCAACTGCCTACTCCCACCGGAGAGACTCTGTGCGGACAGTCAATACCATGCGAACCACTGGATCCGGCACTTCCATCAGACGAAGAATAGCAAAAGCAGACACAGTCCGAGCATATCATCCACCCATGAGACCTGGCTGGCAACCCGGATCAGAGCCAGGTATTGACACAGCTCGAGACAACTTCGACGATCTATATGCTGCTCTCCGGACGGATTGTGAAATCACAGTGGTAGATTGGTCAGAAGATGGCATTGAGAAACACGAGCTGGACAATGCCTCCCTGCCCCAGTTCCTGGACGAACCAAGGCAGGAATGGGTTGCGGCAAGATGGATATGCGTCAATGGGCTGAGTTCGGATGTGATCAAAGTTTTAGGCAATCACAAAGGGCTGCATCGACTTGCTGTGGAAGATCTGGTCAATACGAAGAACAGGACGAAGGCAGACTGGTACTCGGATCATTGTTATATTGTGCTTCCCATGGCAAGATTGGTATACCTGCGACCCGAAGATCACGATGGCTCGTCCGATGAAGAAGCAGAAGAAGAAGAAGACGAGCTTACAGATGCCTACAAAGCGCCAAAGGGCGGCTCTATGTTGGCACGCTTCTTGAAACTTGGTGGTCGTGATCAGCCTCCACCAATGTCGAAAGCAAGAGAGGTGGCAGCTTTTGATGAAGGACCACTCAATGATCCAAATCCCGGTGGTCGATCCATGCAATCTGGGGCACCAGTCAATGAAGGTATTAACTCTTATCGAACTCTACAAAGATACCGCGGAGGAGCCAATGCCGCAAGAGTAGACTACATGGAGTCAAGGTCTGCACTGGCATCTCGCAATCTTGCAGTATCAGTCGAGCAAGTATCAATCTTTCTTACAGACGATGGTACCGTCATCAGCTTCTGTGAGCATTCCTCTATAGAGCTCTTGAAGCCGATACTGGCCCGACTCGAGTCTACTGAAACGATACTTCGCCGCTCGGGCGACGCAAGCATGCTCTGCCAGGCTATCATTGACACCATCATCGACCTTGTTGTCCCTGTGGCAGCTGCGTATGACGACTACATTGGACAGCTAGAGTTTGAAGTCATGACGGATCCAGACATGACACAACCGAAACAGCTTTACATCGTGAGCTCCGAGCTCAACTTGCTCAAGAACACCATCTCCCCAATCTCTCAGCTCGTGGCAGCTCTTCGAGAGCATCATGCCGATGCACTTCGCAGCCCGACCACACCAGGCCTTTCAGGACAGCCACCACCCAAGACTCCAATCATGTCAACGATAGAGATGTCTGCTCTCTCGCATACCTATCTTGGCGACGTCTACGATCACTGCGTAATCCTCACCCAGTCCCTTGAGCAAATGGCAGGCAACGCCAACGACCTAACCTCTCTTATCTTCAACACAATGAGTGCCTATCAAAATGAATCCATGAAGACCCTAACTCTGGTGACCATCTTCTTCCTTCCACTCACATGGCTCACTGGATACTTTGGACAGAACTTCGCACGGATGTGGAGTGTTGACAATCACTCTGACCTGATGTTCTGGGAAATTGCCATACCCGTGCAGATTGTTGTCACAACGTACCTCCTCTGGCCGAAGATTGTGCGAGCTATACAGAAGATGCGGACGAGGACGTGGGTGAAGAGGAGGGAGAAGACGCTGCAGCAGAGGTCACAACGACGAGGCGCAATCAATAGAGCGGATACCAAGTTGAGGAAGTTTCAGAATGGAAAGCAGCATGGTGATGGGACGGTGTAATACTATGCAGATCTCCTAATGACAAAGCATTATTCATCCTCTTCTGCTTCGCTCGATCTCGAGAATCCCTTTCACACACGCTCGTCATCGCGCTTCGAGACGCATTTAGAACACGATCGGACAGTGTGGACGAAACGGCCAAGGTACTAGGTACATGCAGGAGGTCTAGAGTCTAGATCAATCATCAAAGCCTTCAACAACATCGACATCATCATCAATTGCAGAGAGCACACACGCGCTTTCGGTCGGATTCGCCAAAATACTCTAGCAAGCAACAGCACATCGTCCAAGGAACGCGTCAGAGGTGGGACGTCATCCTACCTTAATTCTGTCAAATTACCCCGCTGAAGTCGTTGCGGACACGTCCGATCCCAGCAAGGCGGCTCTGCGGCTCGTGCACCTGTTAGCGCGAACTACATAGTGACCTTTTGACCATCTTTCCTCCTTTCGCCACCGTGCCAAGCAGGTATCGCCGTCAACAGCAGATGATAGTCCATCACCACGCCTCGTTGAGGGTCGAGCACGCGAGTGTGTTGGGCATCGCCCGTTGGCCTCTTCCTCTGTCGCTGTTTCGCCTTTTTCAATATTGCCCTGCAGCTTTCAGTACCGTACAGCCGCCCCTGCCTGCATCGTTTCATATTAAAAGCGGGATTTCTTTTGCTTGACCCTATGACCCTCTGACCCCCTTTGATCCCCTTCCCCTCCTTACGAAACTCCTCAGTTCCCCACAATACTTTGTCGGGGTCGCATGTTTTTTCGTAAGCTTAAGCTTTCTTCCCGTTGCTTGTCGCCTTGCGCTGTCGCTGTTTATATCAGCTATTGCCATTGCCTGTTCCTTTCCCTTGCCTCCCGCATCTTTCTCATATCCTCCTCTTCTGCAGGCATTCCTCTCGCAAATTCTCTCTGTTGTTCTGCCACTGACTTCACAAAGTGATTCTCGAGCCGACTTGACTCTGTAGCTCTTGATACTGGAATCTCGCGCTTCGGCCGCTCTCTGATCTCTGCTCTGCCTGACGTCTGTATCTTGCTTGGTGATCGAGTCAAAAATAGCTCGGGCCATTGACTTCCAAGTAGACGCTGCTCAGCAGAGTACAGCTGCTATACTTCACTGCCAGAGCTCCGAGCTTCCCGCGGAAACACCCGCTCTGCTATCACATCCTGCTTCGCTTCTGATCTCAGACGAGTACATCTCACATCCTGTCCCTGCTCAGCAGACCGGCCACAACCAGCCTCACATCACAAACCACCAAAATGCTCTACCATCACAAGCACTCCCTCCCCAGCCCTCCCTTCATCGACGTCGAAGGCATCTCCAACTTCCGCGACATTGGCGGGTTCCCCATTTCCCCTTCCCAGGCCCATAACCCACACGACCGACCCCGCTCAGTCCGCCGCGGCCTCATATTCCGCTGCGCAGAACCCACACGCGTCACCGTCGCCGGCATGCACAAACTGCAGAGTCTCGGCATCAACACAATCTTCGATCTACGGAGTGCAGCTGAGGCAATGAAAGATGTTAAAGTCATCATCGAAACGGATGGGAGTATGTTGGAGAGGGTTAGCGTGCCGATTTTCGCCGACGAGGATAGCAGTGATGAGGAACTGAAGCGGAGGAGTCCGCCTGGCTCGCCTCCTGGACGGAGACGGCGGGAGAGTGGAGGGGATGGGGCGGGCAGGACTAGTGCGGCGTATAAATCGTGCGCAACGCATATGGCATCTGGTGCAGCCGTGAGTTTGAGCTCCATTCTCTCTTCCACCGACCATTCCGTCACATCAAGCTAACGCTCCTCTCCCGTCCCAGGACGGCTTCAGCAACGCCTACCGCTGCATCCTCACTCACGCCGGTCCCGCCCTGCGCACCATCCTCCTGCACCTCCGCGACCAGCCCCACGACCCCATCATCCTGCACTGCAGTCTTGGCCGCGACCGTACCGGCGTCATCGTCGCCATCCTTCTCAGTCTGGCCGGCGTCCCCGACTACATCATCGCGAGGGAGTATCAGCTTACTGAAGTGGGACTGGGTCCGTTCCGTGAGGAGGTTGTACATGATGTGCTGGGACGGGAATATGATCCGGGTCCGGATGCGAGGATGAGGGGGATAGCGAGGACAAAAGTCGAATGCAAAGTGGGAGCGAAGGAGGAGAATGTGTTGGAGATGCTGGACGCGGTTCGGGAGGACTTTGGCGGGGTCGTGAAGTATGTGAGGGAGAAGTGTGGATTGGAGGAGTGGGATGTCGATGCGGTGCGGCGGGCGATTACGGTTGATGTGGCGCCGTGTCATTACACGAGGGACTCTGGGTGTTGGGAATGAGATGCGAGTGGGATTGTGTTTTGCCTGACAAGGCAGGGAAAGGATGGATCATGAAATGGGACTTGGGCTGCTGGGGCAGCTCGGCGAACAGGCAAATGGGATCACACTGGACGGACCAATTTGATTTATGACAACTCCATTTAATGAGGACACGAAAGCAACGAACAAAACGAAACGACTGAGAACGAAAATACACATTCGCTGCGTTCCTCAAGCTATCTCTGCGCTCCTTCCGCCTTCCCCAAGCACTTCACCTCACCTCAATCAGGTTCTCTCCTCCCAACCCCAGCGGTCAATCCAATCGTCGTTGCGTCATGCCACTCCTCTGATCCCCTTTCCTGGCATGGCTGTAGACTCTGGCTCTGGCATGACATGGCTCAGGCCGCCACCATCTCTGCCGCAACCCCAAGGCCGCCTCCTCTTCTTTCCCATCACCTACACCCATCATACAATCTCTACCGTGCTTCTCGCACCGCTGCCATGTCCTCAATCGTGCTGACATTACCGCCTTGCTCAGCGGTCTGCCATTCGCCTAGCTTAACCTGCTTTTGATTCTTGCCATCACTCAACAACGACACATCGGTGCAGCGGAAGGGTTACGCACGCGTTCATGTGTGATCTAAGTGACATGATTCTTGGGCGCTCTACTTGGCCTTGCCGTGCTTCGCCTTGCCATATTACCTGCAGGCTTGCTGCTCGAATGGCTTCTCTACTGCTGTGTCATGCCGAATTAAGTGGGGTAAAGTGATGTGGTATGATGGCTGGTCTTGCTTCTGGTCGGTGTTGACTTTGTACTCGGTTAGAGAATGGTGCGGCATCAAAAACAAGACGGTAGAATATGGCTTATCTGGAGAAGCGAAGGGAACTGAAGTCGTCTCAAGAAGAGGAAAAGAGCGATAAGATCAAACATGAATCATGCTTCTCATGCTTCCCATGCGCCGTGTATGCTCTATATGCTCCCCTTCATGCCGTATGTACTGGGGTTTCATCCCATTTTCATCACCATCTAATTCCCACACCTTCCCTCCTCCCACCACCCAGTCCTCTTCCACACTACTCGCCCCCATCCCCGCCTACGGATACACGACCTCCATAACCGCCCTATCACACCCCTCCTCATGTCCCGCCTTTCCATAATCCTCATACGCCTGCATCCAATGAAACCTCAATTCCCGACTCGCTTCACACACCCAAAACGCCCCATCCTGCTCATAATACCCTCCCTCGGTGTCGATATCGCTCTCCAACGTCCACTGCGCGCTCACATAAAACGTCGCAGGATGTCCAGTATAAGACTCCTTCTCTCCCATCCCAGGGACAATGAGTCTCAGCACCTCGCTGTACGTGTCCCAATATCCGTCCTGAGTGCACGCATCTGCCATCACGAGGTCGGCGGACGAGAGGATCGTGAAGGGCGTGGCGTAGTTGAAGTCGTCGTTGAAGCAGGTCTCGCCGCCGGTGTTGTAGCCGTATCCGCTGCCGAGAGTGGATACGGGGTATTTGTTGTTGTTCATGTTGGAGGCGTTGGATGCGGAGGAGTTGGCAAGAATGTCGACGTTATTGCGTCGGAGCAGGTTGGCGGGGCGGGGGTTGTGGTGGGAGAGGACACGGTGGTGGTGCTCGAGGGTAAAGATGTCGATTGTGCGACGTTGATGGTCACGATGGCGCAGGAGTCGCCGGCTGGAAGGGCACTCGCACCGATGCCCATGCCGAGGAAGGAAAATTCATCACAGGTGAAGAAGGTAGTGAACACCTCGTTGTTCTCGTGGATGATCATGCACTGCAACTTGCCTGCAGTCGTGATGCTGCAGTACATGGGCTTCGATCTGCCCTTTGTGGCAACCTCGTACGGATCGTCCCAGACGAGATAGTCCTCGATGACAGCTGTTTCGGTGTCGGAGAAGAAGTTGAAGGCTTCCTGATCGTTGTTGCCTGCTATTTTCAGGTGACCGAGGGAGTCGAGCTCGAATAGGGAGGCTGAATCAATATCTGATGTGAAGGCTGTATCGACCTGCATGTCAGAGCCTTGCTGGGAGGATTGGAGGACGAGGAAGCTGCTGTTGCGATTGGACCCGTCACCCTGATCTGGGCATAGATTGACGAGCCTACAAAGCTTGGACCTGCAGGAGCTGCCGAAACCGCGGAGGCAGCGCTTGCAATGCTCGAGGTCGTTGTCACAGAGGCATGAGGGAGTGCCGAGGGTTAGATTGGACTTGCCATGGTAGCCGCAACGACAATTGATGTCGTGCAGCCAAGGCAGGTTGTTGATGTGCTAGTATTGGCATAGAAAGCAGATATGGATGAGTTTGCCATAGTGGACGTTGCTGCCATACTCAAGGGCATCGAAGTCATCATAGGTGTGGTCATAAAGTGCAACACAGAAGTAGCCGAGCTTGTTGCATTCTGCATTGCCGTGCTGGTCATTGAGGAGGTTGAGTTGACATATATCACGCTACTTATGTTAACAGCAACTGGAGCTAGAGTCGTGCTAGTAGTATTATAAGCTACCGTAGAATCGGTAGTTAACACGGACGCCGGTGTCATCGTCGCTGAAGCAACAATGCTTAAGTTTGTGAAGTATGTGCTGTTTGGTATAGCGACAGTGCTGTTTGCAATAGCACTTGATGTCGAAGTGGTCGAGATAACGGAGGTTGTGTTCGAGAATGTCGCTGGAGCGGCAGACGTGGTCAATTCTGAAGCAGTAGTTGTTGTGTTCGAGGTAGCAGATGATGTCAACCTTGCGATAGTCAATGTGAATGTCGTTGAGTTGACGTAAAGCGCCGAAGTCATGCTTGATGAGGTATTAGACGCCAGCGGAGCACTAGACGTTGAAAGAGGCAGGAAAGATGTCAGGATTGCGGACAATGTGCTGCTAGATACTGGTATGGTTCATGATGTCGTGTTCAAAGATGAGCTAGAGCTGAAACCCAGAGTAGAGGACGAAGTAAATATACTGAAGGCTGGAGCGATGTCGCTGCTCGTTGTGTTCAATGTGGCTGTTGTATAGCCGATGAGGAAGAGGTCCGAATTACAGGCAGCAAGCTAATAGCCACGTCGGAAGCCTGACCCAACGAGCTTGGAGTCGTAGCTACTGCGACAGCTGGAGTGAATTTCGTGTTGGAGGCTGAGAAGTAGGAGCAAACTGAGCTCAAGCGCGAAGTCCAGTCGCTATTGCAGTCCTTCTTGAATCCCTTTGAAGCAGCAGTCTGGGAATCGATACTACCGCACACACTGGAAGCAACTTTCGGATGGTAATTGAGAGCACTGTAGCAGCTGTCCTGTGTATTCGTTGCTGCTTTCGATGCAGACAAGGTGATAATGTAGCCACTTGTCGTTGAGGGTGAAAGCAACGATGTGGGTGCAAAAGACGTCAAGCTGCTCGCCGGACCACACTCCTGCTCGAAGCACTTGTGGTTATAGCGCAGGCTGTCTCCGGTTACTTGCTGTTTGAGGCCCAAATGAATCAAATTGTGCCCATACATGGGCCAGGCTGAAGTCGTCGTGTTAAAGTCAAATGCAATACACCAATCCGAATCGAGGCAACCATTGGTACAACCCATGAGATCTGGCGTGATTTTGACGTGTTTGATGTCGACCAATGAAAGGTTTGAGCGTTCCGGATACGGATACTCAGCTGGCAAAACAGCAGCTGGCGTCGAGCATGCCACCCAAGAGCAAGTTGTGGAAGTTTGTGCTTGCGCAGCGCCAATGACCAGCATGGCAGCTGCAGATATCACGAAAGTCATGAGAGAGGAGAAGGAGTGGCAATATTTTCTGAAGAACAGTCTCACATTGTGGGCGGAAGCCTTATAGAAGGTATACAGATCGGAACAGGCACCGCACACATTGCCACGATGAGGACGACGGCGGGGAGGTATGTGTTTCACAATTGGGCGTGAGCATCTTCTCCTCCTGTGAAATTTGCCACTCCTGTCGAATTGTGGACGATGCTGATAATTTCTTGGCTGTAGTAATGGCAATCCCGGCTTTTCGACTGGACCACCGCCGGAGTATAGCGTGTTTTATATAATGTAGTCATGTATTACAACACGACGGCGACGTATAGCGGGAAGTATGACGAGTCTTGTAATGTACAATGTAGCTAGATGGTAGTCCACATATTGTTCGTTTCACATCTTCTCCTAGCACTACCTAAGTGTAGATGTAGTGAGATTGATCATTAGTCCGCCGCGAGAGCGATTTGTCGTGTCTCCAGATGTTGGCGCCTCTTTTGGGCGTGACCTTTGGCCTAACGAAATTGGTGTTCACCATACCACTGTTGCTTGAACCCCTTTCCAGACCGCCCAATGTGCGACATCGACTCATCAAGCGCTCTCGCTTCCCTCATCTGCTTCCTTAGCATACCCGCTTCCACCGGCTGCTGTAACGTGTCCCAAGCGCGTTGACCACTTTCTCCACCCTTCTTCTCGTCGCCACCAAACATGCTTAAGCGTTGGACACGTCGCAGACGTTTCAAGCCAGCCAGACACACCACAGCGCCAAACAATGTGCACCAGCCACTGATGGCCCAGAATCCCCAATCTGACTCTTCGATGAAGTTCTTCAAGTTCATGCCGTACAGTGCAGCGACAAATGTGCCTCCGCTGAGTCCTAGAGTGCCGATGCTAAACTTGAGATCCATGAGCATGAGCGCGTTTCGATTTGCATCCAGGATGGCGCGGATCACTTCCTCCGTGTTGCGAATATTGGCGACCACGTTTCCGCTGACCTGGACGATTTCGTCGCACACTTTGTGGTAAGATTCAAGCAGCATTTCGACTTCGGTATGATCGTCCTCTTGACGCGAGCGGCCTAGCTCTGCTTTCTCGGACAAATACATCGCGGCAAGATCATCGTCTGCTTCGAGAAGGTCATCGATTGCATCACGCACAAGCGTGGCTTTCCGCTCGAACGAAGAAAGCTTCTTGCTGTAGATGAGTAAGTGACGCAACTTGTCGCGATCGATATCTTCCTCGAGCTCGCGCAGCACACGCACAACAGGTTCGCGGACAGTCTCAAACTCAGACTCCAGAGCATTTGTCACGGATATCAGAACAGCCTCCAATGCGCGAAACTCATAGGGCAAGGAATGCGACAGATCAAAGGCAGGCGAAGCTGCAGAGGGGCTGCGCAGCTTGCCCTCAAGGTCGTACATGAACAGGGACTGGGTGTATGAATCTGTCGTGCCATAGGCGTCGAAAACAAGTACGCGATTGTGCTTGATCAGGCAGCGCAGATGTAGGAGATTGATGAGGATTGCGGACGGCCTGACAAGGATGGATGGAAGGAGTGAGGAATCGATTTTGCGCAGGTCTCGAGGCAGTAAGCCGTACTGGAGCGCAAGTCGTCAGCACATAGTGACAGTGGTATAGAAAGCCTAACAGACCTTAGCTATGAGCTCCGTCTTCTTGAACTCTCCATTGACAAGCACAACATTGCCATTCTCGTCAAATTCTGTGCAGCGCAATTTCAGTTCATTGGCAGGGCGCAGCGCTCGTCCAAGATCATCGTCAAGGAAGCCAGAACGGTCGGGTAGGTCATTCGGCTCTAGTGGCGTCCTCGGCCGCATATGTCGTGCCCAGAATTTACGCCGCCACGGTCCTTCTTGTCCTTCTTTGCCGTCGCTTTCAGCCTCGGAGCTTGTTCTTGGGGTAGGTTCATTCTTAGACGTGTCTTTATTTGCTGCACCCTCGCCATTCCTAGCATCGTGTGAGAGACGCCTGTTCCAGGTTCGTACAGGTCGTGTGTGTATTGCAGAGGTGTCAGAGTGGGGTCTGGATATTGTTCTCCCGCGTGACCACAACGACCCCAAGGTTGAGGCTGACGGCCACTCAAGAGACTGTTGGCCACCCCCAGTAAGCTTTGCGCGGCTAGCATGGCTTCTTGTCGAAACTTGCGCAAGTAGTCGAGGACGGCGGCGTTGATGGCAAGCGCTGGCGCTCGTGGCCCCAGATTGCAAGGCACATATATTTTGGGCGCGAAGAAAGCGAAGGAGGGTCGACGACGGTGCTGCAACTCTTTGCAGCGGCGTCACACTCATGCTGGCGCGTAGTGTACGGCGTACTGTATGTATGTTTCCGTTCTGGAATCAAGTGATCGAAAAAGTGTGGATCGCTGACATGTGTTGGTGAAGTCATGCTTGGCACAACCCTGCTTACGCGAGAGGAAGCATAATCCACAGTCACCAACTGGCTGAATAAGCACAGCCTCACAACCTGTATCCCACGAAGCACTCCATGAGCCAGCCATTCACGTAGTGAAAGAGTTAATGGTTCAATCAGTTCAGTGTCAGCTTCATTTCAGGTCGTTTGTGTACGCTTCCCTGTATAACCTTGATGTGCTTGCCTTGCACTCCTCGAATTCAAAATCCTCAATCCTCATCCTCATCCTTCATCCTCATTGCTCACCAATGACCTCTACAACCAATTTTCCGCGCACTCTGCCCGTTTTCAACTTTCTGTAAGCTTTCGAAACCTCCTCCAGACTATAAGTTCTCTCCACTACCGCCTTGATTTCTTTTTCCGCCATCCATTGTGCCAGTCGTGTATAGCCCTCCTGCTCCGCGACACACCCTACGAAAACAAACTTCCGACGGCCTCCACCGAATATTTTTGGAATGAGAAACACCTGAGCCATAAAACTGATGAAGGCGAGCGTTGGAGCGCCCGCAATGGTAATGAACTGGGCCTCCGGCTTCAGGTATGCATGACATTTCCAATATAGTTGAGGATCCGCCATGACATTGTCAACGATGAGATCGTACTGCGTTCCAGCACGAGTCAACGATGGCACAAGTGGCTCGGTGCGGTAGTCGATGACTTGGTCAGCTCCTAGCTCTTTGCACAGCTCGACGTTCGGTCCTGAACATGTTGTGGTGACATAGCAGCCGAGATGCTTGGCGATTTGAATAGCAAAGGTGCCAACACCGCCGCTGCCACCATTGATTAGGACCTTTGCACCTCGTGGCAGGTCTCTGACCTGCTTGTATAATGTGTCGTATGCAGTCTTGCCGGCGATACCTGCACAGGCGGCATCGCAAAGAGACAGATTTGCCGGTACAGGCACGCAAGCGTCAGTACCTTTGACAAGAATGTATTCAGCGAGAGCCCCAGCGTTGGGCATAGCCATTTGCCCGAAGACGCGCGTGCCGGGGACCAAAGAGCTAGTAGTTGAGCTGACAATGGTGCCGGAGTAGTCGAAACCAGGCGTGGCGGGCTTGGAAAGGAAGTAGTGGGCAGTTTCTGCCAACTTTGTGTCGACAGGATTCAAAGTTGCGTAGGATACTTTCACCTATAGACGAGTCAGTAAGGCTTACTTTGCAAGGAATGCAGTAGTGGTAGTATGGAGGAAGCGTGAGCAGTACTCTCGCTTGTTTGATTGACGCACGCACGCACGATGCGCCTGCCTTCTGGTGCCGCCAGCTGATAGCATGAGAGGGACAACTTACAAGACTGGTATTCGTGGGAAGTGAAGTCGCCCCTTTGGGCAAAGAGACCGAGGAGTTGACGGATAGTGAGTTTTCGATGCCGCGGGACAGTGTGAACCACTGAACGGCGCGCATCTTGGTAGGAAGAGTTGCGGCCATGGCGATCATTGGGATCCGAACTGAAATGTTAAGATAGAAAGAAACAGCTATGATGGATGTAGTAGGATAGAGAGTTGAGGAGGAGTATTTGTAAGTAACCTCTAACTGCCGGGGCGACTATAGTACCGTCCGACGGACCGCTAAGCCCTCGGCCTTGACGCCTCGACGCCGGCGCTGAAACGGATATAATAAAAAGATTCCGACTTAACTAGCGGCGATAGCAATATCCGTTTAATATCTAGAATTACGGAAGCTAGCTTAGATAATAAAAGAAGAACGCCTATAGTAAGGCTTCTAACTACTATCTTATTACTATCTTACGGCTTAGAGTTAGGGGTTTAATTAGTATTATAATTTACGGCTAGTTATTATAGGACGATAGGATATAGAGTAGATACGTTCCTACTATTAGGGTTAGGGGTTCAATTGTCTAACTAATTAACGGCTAGTAGCTAACCATATATATCTTATGTAGATAACAGCAAGGCTCTTTATAGTTAGTCGTTAATAAATAGCATGGTTAACCGTTACGTAATAGCCTAGATACTATCTAGTTACTTACTCCTCGCTGGCTATTTCCGGTTCAGCCCTATATTGTCTCTATATCTCTAACTAGCTACGACTAATCTTCCTTCTAGTATAAGAACTATCCGCTAACGAGACCTTCCTCGCTTTAGCCCTACGATACCTAGTATAGTATCCTAAGACCTTATCCTCTAGTATCGCTAGTCCTATCTCCCTATATAAAGCTAATCCGCTAATAGCGAAGAAGCTCCTATTAGTTTATAACCGCTATATCTAATAGTTGCCGAAGACTACCGTTAGTAATCCTTCTAAAGATTACTAAGACTTATAACCCGCGTCTTCGAGCTTGCGGGATGTAATTTCTCGGTTTTATATAACGACAATAAATTGTCGCTATATACCAAATATTTGTCACAGGACGATATAGTCTAAATATAATACGCGCCTCCCGCACTAGGAAGCATATATTAGGCTAGGAAAGGAAGGTCAAACCGCGGGTTCAACCTTATCTATTACCGCCGCTATTAGTAACGTAGCTCTTCAAGCTACGTCATCCTTATATAGCCTAACCTATACTGATAGATAAGATCTCTATAGCTGACTGAATCTGAACCGTTTCCCCGTATTTACGCTAACTACCTACTGCCGCGAGACCGACCGTAACAATATTATACGTAATATCTTTCAACCCTATTAGAAATCTATCTAACCTAGTCTCCCTTTACTTCCCTCGATATATATCTGTTAAGGGCTATACCCTAGAGGGGTAAGCACTAGCTATATACCTACGCTACCTATAGGATTCTCGCGCTACCCACTACCCTCTAGTTAGGTAGACCGGTATCCGTTGTTATAGAACGACATGGTCTAATCATAATATGCGCCTCCCGTATCAGTAAGCATATAATAGGCTAGGAAAGGAAGATTAAACCGCGGGTTTAACCTTATCTGTTACCGCCGCTACCAGCAACGTAGCTCTTCAAGCTACGTCCTCGTTATATAGCCTAACCTATACTGATAGATAAGACCTCTATAGCTGACTGAATCTAAACCGTTTCCCTATATTCACGCTAACTACCTACCGCCGCGAGACCGACCGTGACATTACGTAGCTTCTACCTTTGATATAACTACGTTCGAAATAGCTATCCGCCCGAACCCCCCCCTTAGGACTAACTCCCCTAACAAACTCGCCGAACACGTTACTTAGTTCCGTAACGACTAGCTTGTCTACCTTCGTAACCTGACTAGATACACCGCTGAAGTTAAAGAGGAACTTATACTTTAATAGGAAAAGATCGAATAGATCTAGAACCAAGTTACCGCTATAAATAGAGTTATTAAATTTTAGAAGAAACTCTATAAGGAGAAGGAAGTGGAATAGACTTAAAAAGTTATCGAACTTAAGATCTAGAATAAGAAGGCTCTTCTTACTACTATACCTACGGTTATTACTCCCGAAACGACCCTCGGACCTAGACGTACCGCTAAGAATCCTGTAGATACTATAGAGAGAAAGACTACGGTTATTACTACTATACCTCCCGAGTCTTCCTAACTTAGTGAAAGACTACCTAACCCCAAAAAGTTTGATAGAGATCGTAAAGACCTACGCCGCTTTACCTGATAGATCTATAGTAAGTTAACTACAAATGCAGACCGCTTCGTAAGGGCTAATAATTGTTTAGCCTACGTTACTAGCCGTCTTACTAGAACCGCTTATTCTCTGATTCTACCTAAGGTTAAATATAGAATATATTAATTCGTCGACTATCCGTAGATGCTAGAATACTTAGAAAACGCTTTTAGTAACCCGGACCGTATTAAAAATACCTAGAATAATCTCTTCCGTCTACGTTAAAAGAATACGGATTTCAGCGTATTCTTTACCGAGTTTAAACGCCTTGCTCTTAAAGGCGAAATACTAGACTCCGCACTTATACCTCTCCTAAACTAATTAATCTCTTGCGAACTCTAAGAAATATTACTCTACAACCCGTCTTCTTTAAATAATTTTCGACAATTCGCTCACCATCTCTAAGAATTAGAGAATTGCCGCCGACAATTCTACTAGAATATATATATAATCCGTAATAAACTAACCTTGCGTACCGCTACTATCCGGATACCCTTATCCCCTTTATCTCCCTATTCTGCTCCCTGCTAACCTTACGCTACCGTTGCCCATAAACAGCCTACTAGAGATCTAATAGACTTAAGTACCTAACGTTATACCCGCCCTTCCAATAAGGAAGCTAGAGTATATTACCGTTACCACCGAACTAGTTATCTTGTTCGGGACTGCCCGAACCCCAATACCTGTCCCCTAGACGTCTAAAACCGCGATATAATTCGACGTTAACGTATATAAGAGATACGTATTTCGCGTTCCCTATCGCCCCGTTAGATACAATCTCCCCCGTTCTATATACTAACTACTTTACGCCCCGCTACTCCCGCTACCTCTATTCATGCCATGTCAGTCCAGGAAAACGGAGTAGGCCTAGGATAGAAAGCACCTTGGCGTTAAAAGAAACTATACTACGGATACCTTAAGGCAAACTGCCTTCTATTATACGAACGGAACCAATTACTAGATTATTATTACCCTTTACACCGAACCCTATACGAATATCTAAGACCGCACTATATGGGTTATCTATTAACTAAGAGTTTAAACGAGCCCGTACATTAATCCTCCCGTCTACGATTAGTCTACCTAGTTTAGTATTTCATACCTACACTATAGTGGATACTAGATATAGAGGTCAATCATTTATTAACCTCGAATAGACTAAAGAGAAGAAGATACTACTCCTCCCCCTACGTAAACCCTTCCAACTTGTGGGTTACGATAATTGAATGAGAACCGAACCGTTCGCTACTATATTCGAGTTAATTTCCAGATTAGAGACCATACAGAAAAAGATATAGTTCTATTTATTACACCGTTAGCATATTACTATACGATCCTAGGCCTACCGTAGCTAGAAAAGCATAATCCAAAAACCGAATAGGCCTCCCGAACTATTACTTTTAATAGTAAATTCTACCGCGAGTATTGTGGTATTTCTAAGCAACTATAACCTTAACCTATACTGGAAGATATTCTAAAAAAGACCGCGCCCCGTTATCTACCCGACCGTCCCGAAGGCCTTTAGAATATCGACATTGCCTTTATTAGTATTAACACTGTCCGACAACTTTGACAAAGCAACACGGATATGTTTGTTACTATAATAGATAATATCGATTATATTATACGTCGAAAGCAAGCTATATAAGTTAATAGAATATATGAATCTAGTAAGGAAACCGAATTAGATATTATCTAGGACTTACTAATCGAGATTTAGGACTACGCCGAAGTCTTCTCCCCGAAAAAGGCAGACTAATTACTACTATACCGATCCTACGACCACGAC
>Ga0058698_10000216_pt1 | contig 34435 bp, 33 predicted proteins | sample AgamicAsSfe_FD_67288 | JGI IMG/M metagenome (GOLD analysis project Ga0058698, IMG submission 67288) | Agave microbial communities from Guanajuato, Mexico - As.Sf.e | ecosystem: Host-associated > Plants > Phyllosphere > Phylloplane/Leaf | place: Guanajuato, Mexico | collected 2012-05-30
GGTCCTGTCGTCTCATTCAAGGACAAACGTACCAAATACATGCAACTCATCCGTCGTCCTCCATTTCCCCCCCACAAATATTGACTGACCTTCACCATCCCAGAAATGCATCCCGAGCTCCTTCATACCACTTTTGGCCATCACACGCATACTCGCCGGGTTTTCGGGGCTAACGATGGCTCGTACAAACACCTTGTCGCACGGCTCCCAAAAGGTCTTCCCTCTCTTACAAGCATCAATCACTGCTCTTACAGCACCCGTTGCGTAACCTTTACCCCATGCAGATGGCAGGTAGCTGTAACCCATTTCAACAGTAAGACATCCAGGTTCGAATGTGGAGGGCGGTAGAATGTCGGATCGCAAAACGAGGCTGTGCGGACCCAAAGTTTTGACGCCAATAAGTCCAACGAAGCGGGTTGGGATATCTTCCTTGTTTACTGCATCGTTCTCAGCAGGGTGAAGCAACTCGTGTACGGCGTAAGCAATCCGGTGGGACTTGGTTTCGCCATCCTTGACAGTAACAGGTAAAGCATTCTTAAGAAACCTTTCGGTGTCTTCAACGGTTTTGGCGGTTCCGTCAATACTGGGACGCGTTAGTATAACATCATCATGTTTGACACACGGTGCATTGTTGGTAACTAAGGAAAAGAATGATGACCTACCTCCAGAATGACGCTTTCGGATCACTGCGTAGCTCATGTAGCCATTCAAATTCTTGACTTCCTCTCTCTGCTGTCGTAATGAGCGTCAATTTCAACTGAGGTGTGAAAAGAACGTTATCCATGGCGGACCAAGTGTTGCAGGACGAGGCTACCCCACCCAGTAAGAGCATACCAACATTTATACTGCGCTCTGCTCAGCCCTGTGAAGGCAGGCACATATCGGAATAGATCAGACAACGAGTCCAATCGGCATTCTTTAAGCTCGGTAAACACTAAACATGGTTTAGCGTGGGAATACAGCCTTCTACGAGTGGACTAGTCATTCCGGTACTTTGTGACTCTTACGTCTGTCATACCTACAGGTAGAGGGCCTTACCTCACGCACCAATAGATGAACAGTCCCGGACAGCGGGCTGATACATAACGATAGACACCTCCACCACAGGGACGTTCCAGAACGTGGACGTGCAAATGAAAAAGCTTTGTGGCTATGTACTAGGCTTTGGCAAGCTAGAATCCTGTGTTTTGACTGCATGTTATTCAACCGACAGACGTGCATTCCGTTGGGTTGGTTTGCTCATATGTTGGTATGACCACCTTTGCTTACTGATAAGCATAAGACACCGGCTGTGCAGTCGTTGCCTGCAGGACTTTGACGCTTAGTTGAGATCGATTAATGCTTGTTGTGCTTGACAAGAAGCTGTTAAACTAATCCCGCGCAAAAAATCGTGACACTGCATTCTAAGGCAAGGTCGTATGGGATATCAGGCCTTGACGTTCAACATGCGGTAGTATTGGGTTCGGTAGTGGCCGTGGTCACTTCAATTTACCTGACCTGTTGTGGCGCGAACGGTACAGTCGGGATGGACCCAAACAGTCCATACGATAGTAGCTCGCGACTTTCCCAATCAGCTATGGGATGAGATGCAACGGGCATGAAAGATGTGGGCGCAGGAGGATGGCAAAGGCGCAGTTGGGTGGCAGAGTACTAGCGGCATCATGTCTTGGCATTCCCGAATCGCCGACCGAACTTTTGGCACAATCGCGACCACCATCTACGCCTGCAGAAGCAGCAATGGCACACCCACGATCGTTAATAGCTCCTCTGAGCAGGCTCACTACAAGCTCAATCGCCGTATCGAGACCACAAGTCCAGCGCTTCGCCCCAGTACCGTACCAGTCGATACGATGCGCAACCACCAAAGCACAGCCGAAGAAAAAGAAGAAGGCGCGGAACACATTTCTGCAATATGACTTGAAGAGGGCAGATCAATTCTCACTCGTCGACGCAATGCAGTATGTTCTGCCCAGGCCTGCATCGGAACGTACCACGGTCGGGGACTGACGGTAGAACAGATATATCCGCGCCTTTGAAGTAGGCCGCAACCCGTCTTCCTCCAAATACGAATTACACGTTCGATTACGCACACTCAAAAACGGTCCTGTAGTACGAAACCGCTTACGGCTTCCTCACCCTGTCAAGACCGATATACGGATCTGCGTCATCGCCGCCCCCGACTCCAAAGCCGCCGCTGAAGCCAGGGCTGCTGGTGCTGCGCTGGTAGGAGAGGACGAAATATTCAACCAGATCAAGGAAGGCAAGATCGACTTTGACAGATGTGTGTGTCACATTGATAGTCTCCAAAAGATGAACAAAGCGGGGCTAGGAAGAGTGTTAGGTCCCAAGGGTCTGATGCCCAGCACAAAGGCAGGAACGGTTGTCACGCAGGTGGGCACCAGTGTCCGGAATATGGTTGGTGGTAGCGAGTACAGAGAACGTCTGGGCGTCATTCGCATGGCAGTTGGCCAGTTAGGCTTCACACCGGAAGAGATGCAAAGAAATGTCAAGGCATTCATGGATGCGCTGAAGAAGGACATGGCGCAGATGAGTGATCGCATCAACAAGGAGATCCACGAGGTGGTTCTCAGCTCGACGAACTCACCTGGCTTCTCATTGAGTGGAGACTTCAGAGGGCCCGAGTCCATATCGCCAAAGGAGTTGAGTGGACCTCTGTAAATATAGCTTTCTGGGATGTATGAACAATGTACCATACCGAACGCCGTCGCTATGCTGGTTGAAGTCTTCTTCTATGACGACTTGAGTGTTTTGAGGACCTTGACTGCTTCGGCAGATTCCTCCATGTCGGCGTAGATCTTCATGACTTTCATCACGCGACCAGAGCCAGAAGCACCAGCGCTTTTCGCCTGCTGCAGCGCAGTACTCAGATCCATCAATAGTGTACTCCGCACTTTTGCTGTTCTGGCTGCCTGGGCCGCCACAAACGGATGCTCGCCTAAGTCTTTCTGCAGCCCCAGCACCAATTGGTAATGCACGACATTTCGCCTCAGCTTGACAATCGACACACCGTAGCCCTCTTCCTCTTCCTCTTCCTCTTCATCGTCCTCGCTGTCCGAGACCTCTTCCCCGAGTATGATTGTCTCGTGCCCCGCCGTCTCAATCATAAGCTCAGTCTCCAATTCCTTAAGCCGAGCATCATAGTCGACTAAGCGTCTTCCTAACTCGATCTTCTCCCTGGTGTCTCTCCTCTCTTGTAATAATTCTCCTACTTCCTCCTCTCTTTCCCCCACCACACCAACCAAGCCATCGACATCCTTCCTGAAGCCCAGAAGCCCTACTCGTACCTCCTCTACCTTTTCCTCGCCGCCGTGTAGACTGTTACCCAGATTGAGGAAGTCTTGGTAGTTACTGTTGACGAGGTCTAGCAGCTCTTTGGACAGAAGCTGCGATCGCGAGCGCAGTTCTGAACGTAGGTCTTCCAGAGTTTGGTGTCGATTGTGGAGCGTAGAGAGATATGTTGCCGGTGAAAATTCCGAGTCGAGGAAGTCCGATCGGCGAAGGGGTGTTGCAAAGGGGAGAGAGGAGGGGTCATCTTCGTCTTCGTTGTCGTTGTCGCTGGACGCTGAGCGCGAGTCGTCGCCGAACTGATGAGAGAGGATTAGTCGCCACGCCCTTTGGAATTGCAAAGTAGATTACAATACTTGTTTGTTGTACGTACATAGAAGCGACTCATTATTGCTGTCTTAACTCCATGTAGGGGCTGGGAGATGGGCTATGTGTGCGACACGCGTTGTTACCAGAAGTCCATATCGATAAGAACATGAACCTCGGACACTCGACCACACCTTATGGTTTGTAATGCACCGTTGTCTAGCGGCGTGGGGCAAAGCAAAGTGAAGACGTCAGTCGCCTTGCTGTCGGTGACATTTACCCTTAATTTTGTACCTGGATCTTTTTGTCTAAAGTCTTGTTACTACCAATTTGAAGCTTATAATCTTTGGACTGCTATTTCAAGGTGACAAGACGTCATAAGATTCCGGACGATGCCACCGCAACCCGCGCTTCCCGAGCCAGCGCATCCAGAAGTAGATTCAATGCTGAGCCGTAGATTCGGAAAGGAAGTTGCAAACTACTTCTCTGGTACCTAGATAACCCACCTATGCCCCTTCTGCTCCTTGTTTCTAATAGCATTATGCAGGCTCCCCACTCAATCGCGTAGGCTTCCTGCGTCCTGACCACCAGTTCCTCTCCTCGGCCCTCCATCATCCTAGTACTACCTTCCTATTGTTCAAGGATCTCGAGCCCCTCACAAAGTCCGGTACCGAGCTTGCACGTTGCAGCTTCTCCGATGTGAAGCCAGTTATTGGCGATAACCCATTCGAGAAATCTGAGGAAGAGGTCATCGCGCAGTACAACTCGAGTTTGTATGTTCCACAGATAATCTTCTTGGGTCTCGATGAAAAGAAAGAGGGATTCACATACAAGGAGCATTACAAAGGACAGCCATGGTTTGCCGTCGATGTCACACCTAAGGAGAGTGTGAAGGAAAAGGCAGAAGGCGTGCTAGAGAAATTAACAAGCACGGGTCTGGAGTTTAGTAAGGGAAGGATGAACTTGAATCTACAGGCTGAGGAAGGTAAGCCATTGTTGCTCATTCCCGTCAACGGACGGAGTGTTGTGACTGACAGTTGATAGCGGCCATATACGCGGAAGCCCGCCACCTTCTCGACTGGAATGCGCGGAACCCCTTTTGCGCTTCCTGCGGCTACAAGACCATGTCCGTAAACGCAGGTTTCAAGCGCACTTGCCCGCCGAAAGACATCGCATCTGAAGTCAATCAAGGCGAGCGCCCACCTTGCGCAACCCGAACTGGCATCTCAAACCTCTGTTTCCCCAGGACTGACCCAACTGTCATCATGGCCGTTGTATCCGCCGATGGAAAGAAGATCCTACTAGGACGCCAAAAGCGCTGGCCTCCTAACTGGTATTCTACTCTAGCCGGTTTCCTCGAACCTGCTGAGAGTGTGGAAGAAGCTGTGCGTCGCGAAGTCTGGGAAGAATCTGGCATTCATCTCGGTCGTGTCGTGATTCACAGCACTCAGCCCTGGCCCTATCCTGCTAACCTTATGATTGGCGCTGTCGGACAGGCGATTCCGGAAGGAGAGACGATTCATCTAGGACACGACGCTGAGTTGGAAGATGCGAAGTGGTTCACAGCAGAGGAAGTCAGAGAGGCGCTTCGTGTTGGTACTAGTGGACTTGGTGAAGACGCTGGGCCAGAATACAAAGAGGGTGGACTGAGATTACCACCGAAGACCGCGATTGCAAACCAGCTGTAAGTGCCCCTGTATGAGTTGCATGTGAGCCTATACTGACTTCGTATACCCGCTTTTAGCATGACAGCCGTTGTCAATGGCTTCGCCAGTGGAGGCCCGATGATTTAGGGTTGTACTCTGCGGTACAAACAGAAGGATTAGAGGTAAAGCTATAGACATGAATGTAGTTGCAATATAAGTTAGTCGAAACGAGATCGTAATCGTTTGTTGTTAACTTGTCGTTGTTGTATTCTACGTCTTACTAGCCAGCTACTCAAGGACGATGTATCGGCGCAACCGCTCGGGTATCGCATCGTACAGCTTTTTCTGCTCCAACCACTTCTTTGAGAATAGACGATCGGCGTATCTGTATGCACCATCGCACAGCAAAGTAACGACAGTTGATCCCTTGCCCATCTTCTCGGCCACCTCTTTCGCAGCAACGACGTTCAGGCACGAACTTGCGCCAAGGTACAGACCTTCCTCGTCTAGACATCTGTAGACCATCTCGATGGTCTTCTCGTCGCTAATATGCACGGAGCCATCTAGGAGGTCAATGTCGGGCCTCAGGTTGTCTGTTACACGTCCCTGGCCGATTCCCTCTGTTATAGAACCGCCCTGGCGTTCTTGAAGCTTTCCGCCACTCTGGATGTATGAATGCAACACGGAGCCTGGTGGATCGGCCAAGAAGCTCTTGACCCTCCCGTCGCTCTTCTCCTTCAGATACCTCGTTACACCTGCGAGCGAGCCTCCAGTACCAGTGGCACAGGTGAAGGCGTCGATTTTGCCACCTGTCTGGTGCCAGATCTCGGGACCAGTAGTCTCGATATGCGCCTGCCTGTTCGCCACGTTGTCGAATTGGTTCGTCCAGACGGCGTTCTCAAGCCTGTCCGCGTGTCGCTTCGCTTGGTGGTTGTAGTTCTCTGGGTTGTCAAACGCCACCGCCGGTACTGGGTATACCTCTGCACCGAGCAATCGCAACAAGTCGATCTTTCCCTGAGATTGTGTGTTTGGCATGTAGATTACCAATCGATATCCTTTGGAACGGCAGACGTGTGCGAGACCAATGCCAGTGTTTCCGGCTGTACCCTCGATGACGGTGCCGCCAGGCTTCAAGAGACCCTGGCGCTCGGCGTTTTCGACGACGAAGAGGGCGGCGCGATCCTTCACGGAGCCACCAGGGTTTTGGAATTCGGCCTTTCCTAGGACATTGCAGCCGGTCTCTTCGGAGAGGCGCTTGAGGCGGATAAGAGGAGTTTTACCGATGGCTACAATGGAGTATTAGCACAAAAAGCTACAAAGTGTGAATGTCAAAGCATAGTACCATCAAGGAAGCCCCGCTGACCAATGCCTTGGGCTTTTGAGATGTTGATGGCAGTCTGCTGTGCAGCCTCTATTTGACTGAGGCTCTCTGCATTCCGCCATGCCGAGGCAGCGAAGCTTCGCGCGGCCGTTCTGAACATTGTTGTTTGGCAGAAAGAGGCAAACACAAGTCAAGATGACAAAGTTGGACTTCTGGGCTTCACGATGATGCCATTCGGCTGGTCGGCGAATCAACGCGCTTTCGCCCGATGTCGCAGATGCAGGACCCCTGCCGCGCGAGACCCCTGCAGCCGTGAGTGGGCTGCCGCGTGGGGTCAGTAAACAGTTGAACAACACCGACGACCGCAACTCGAGGCGGAGACGGGACGACACCACACCCAACTGACAACACTGCTACAATGGTCGGCCGTACATCGACGCGTGCGCCGCGATCATCCGCCACTTCGACAACACGCACCACCAAATCCACGCGCGCATCCTCCGCCAGGCAGTCCTCCAATGCCGTCGAAATCCCCGATGAAGGCCCCGTAACCTCGCTCCGAACACAGATCGCCCAGGTCTTCAGCGATGCACAAAAGACGACGGCGACACAGAGGAAGCTAGTGGTGAACCTGAGGAAGATACAAGAAGCATGCTGCTTCGAGCCACCAGACACGGGCAAGAAGGGTGGGAACAAGAACAAGGGCGAGGAGCAGGAAGACTTCGACGAGGAAGAGTTCAACGCCGAGGTGGTGAGATGTGTGCTCAGGATCATGTGCGTCAAGAAGAGCGAGCCAGTCGGAGATAGGGTCATCCGCTTCCTGGGCATATTCTTGAAGCATGCCTCTGAGAAAGACCAAACAATCTTCGCTGCCGAGACAGAAGAAGAAGCCACAGCTTTCCATGAAACGCCCAGCAGTCGACTCACCTCTCAGATCCTCACCACCATCCTCGCGCTGCTGACGGCCAAGGACAAGACGATCCGCTTTCGAGCCACGCAGACGGTTGCACACATCGTGAATAGCCTCACAACCATCGACGACGAAATATTTGACTTGATAAGACTGGGTTTTACGAAACGTCTGCGGGATAAAGAGCCCTCAGTGCGTGTGCAGGCCATCCTGGGTTTGGGTCGTCTGGCTGGCAACGACGATGACGAGCAGGACGACGAAGATAGCGACGATGAAGGCGCAGGCGGCATCCTCGAAAAGCTCCTGGATATTATGATCAACGATCCGAGCGCTGAAGTCCGACGCGCTGTTCTGCTAAACCTGCCGCTATGGCCGTCCACCCTTCGTTACATTCTAGAACGAGCCCGAGACATGGACGCAACCACTCGCCGCTTAGTATACGGCAAGATCCTGCCCGCTCTGGGTGACTTTCGACACATGTCGCTTGTAGAGCGAGAGAAACTCATCCGATGGGGTCTCCGGGATCGAGACGATCTCGTCCGGAAAGCTGCTGCAGTTTTGTTCCGTGAACGCTGGCTCGAGGACTGTGCCAAGTCACGCGACACACGACCAGAAGAGGAAAAGAAACCAGGAGATGTAGCTCCTCCAAACCTTGAGGCGCTTTGTGAGCTTCTCGAGCGTATCGATGTCACCAGGTCTGGGGAAGAAGACGGCATGGCTCACGAAGCGATGCGCCAATTCTGGGACGGTCGACCAGATTACCGCAAAGAAATCACATTCGACCATGAGTTCTGGAACAACCTCGATGCGCAGACGGCTTTCATTGCACGCACCTTGAACGATTACAGTCATAGTACTGCTGACGAGAGAGTCCAAAGTATGATTGAGGACAAGATGCCAGAAGTCACCATGTTCGCTTTTGTCCTGCAAAGAGAGCTCAATTCCCTGATGGAATTGGTAGACAAGGTTGCTATCATGGAAGAGAATGATCCCGAGGTTGAAGAAGCACAGGAAGACGTCGAGGAGCAGGATTTCATTGTTCAGCAACTACTCCATATCGCCCACACCCTTGACTACACGGATGAAATGGGTCGTAGGCAAATGTACAACATCATGCGCGAAGCCATTGCTAAGGCTCAGCTGCCGGAAGAGTGTACTAAGCTTGCTATCGAGGTGTTGCGCAAGGTTTGCGGCAGTCGCGGCGAAAAAGACTTCACTGCTCTGATCGTAGAGGCTGTTGCAGATGTTCGCGATTCTTTGCTGGATGCCGATGACGCCACAGTCACTGGAGAGGATGCTGAGGAGAGTTTCCATTCCGCTCAATCTGATGCAGACGGCGACGCGCCGTTGATTAAGCCCAAGACTGCAAAAGCTGCGGATAACCTCACTGAAGAAGAGAAAGAAGAACGACAAATTCGCGAAGTTATGGTTTACTCAAAGTGTCTGCATATCGCCCAATGCACACTTCAGAATGTCGAAGGAGACCTCGAGTCAGACACTTCGCTAACCAGTATTCTGAATACGCTCATCATTCCTGCAGTCCAAGCTCACCAGTCTATGATCAGAGAACGTGGTGTCATCTGCTTGGGACTGGCCGCCCTCCTCAGCAAGGTAAGTAGAGAACAGTGAGACTTGCGTAGGCTACGTTGACACGAAACAGGATCTCGCCGACAACAATCTTGATCTCTTCTTCCATTGCTTCATGAAGGGTCACGACGCGCTCAAGGAAATCGTCATCCAAGTACTGAGTGATGTGATAATCACACATCCTCAGTTCCTTACGCCTACGATCTCAGACCCAGATGCGTCCACAGACGATGCAGAGCCCATCACAAACCCGCGTGTCCGCCCTATGACAAAGATTTTGCTGAAAGCATTCAGCTCGGACAACAAGCGCATCAGCTTAATCTCCTGTACCGCGGCGTCGAAACTTCTTCTCTTGGGTATCTTGCCCCCTCAAACCACGGTCGAAGTCCTCAAAGCTTTTGTCCTTACATACTTTGACCCCGAAACGGCGATAAACCCGGCGCTGAGACAAGCGCTCAGCTACTTTCTTCCCGTATACTGTCATTCCAAGCTCAAGAACGCAAAGCTGATGAGCGAGATTGCTGTGCCAGTGATTTCGAAGCTACTTATCATGCGCGATGAGAACGTCGAGGAGGAAGATGTGGACGAGATGGTGGGCTGGCCTGTCATCACTGCTCACCTTGCCGAATGGACGGATGGCCGTAAAGTTGTGGGAGCTACCGAACTTGGTCTCGACGGAAAGACGAGTACCATTGTTGAGGCTGAAGAACCACATGTGCAGCTCGCGATCGAGATCTTGGAACGTGCATTGACAAGTACATGCTCGAAAGATGAGCGAAAACCTTTACTATCCCTACTGGGTAAACTCTTCGTTGCACCTTCTGGCCCAATTCCCAAGGGAGAAGAAGGCGCGCTCAACGAAGAAAGCTTCCGCACTCTGCATGAGTTAGTATCTGAGGCAGTGGAAGGAAAAATTGGCACAGATGCAACGCAGCGCAATGCTTTGATAAAGTTAGAATCTACATTAACCAAGCGACTGGGCGAGGCAGCTACACAAGTCCAAGACACAGAGGTGGAGCGCACAGCAACGCCCGAAGCGACCGTCGCTACCGATGCTACAGAAGTCAATGAAGAAGAAGAAACTGAGGGTGATGTCACTGAAGTCTCTGCATCAAAGAGCAGGAAGAAATCTGTAGTACCGCAAGTTGATGATGACGAAGAAGAAGAGGAGGAGGAGGATGAAGACACCATGCTAGCGGGTATGCAGGGCGAAGGCACACGGATGCCTCTTGAGGACGACGATGACGAAGAGGAAGAAGACGATGAGTCTGCAGCTGGACATAGTACATTGACAGTTGGACGGGATGACAGGAGATCAGGCAGGACAACAGTGACCGAAGATGATATCATGGAGAGTCTGCTGCAGAGTGAGATGGAGCACTCTGCCTAGACTTTCTAGTTGTACATTTTTCTCTTGCTGGGCGGCTGGCGTTGTGTGGTCCCACGGACTCCTTTGCTGGCCATGAGGAGGCTTGGGTGATCGTTGACGAAATAGGAAAGGGTTGGATGTAATCCTGATGTATGCATGCCTTATGATATCCCTTATTACATTCAAGAACACTGCCACGAGGTCATGTACTACCTCGGTTTCACTATTTTGACAATCACGTATTCAATCGGAAACTCCAGATAACTCTGTTGATGCGGGACCCCTCTTGATTCGGCACACATTTCAATCCTTGGTGCTCCCGCGTATATCAGCAGATGTCTCACAATGTCTAGAAGAAAAAAGGATAAAAAGCAAAGTCCAAATCAAATCTACAGCATGGGTATACGACAAGATGCTCCAAAAATAACAAGATCAGTTCCCTCGCCACAAAGCATGCCTTCGGGGTTCCTCAGCGTCGTGTCCACAACTCATAGATACACGCAGACCACTGCATGTGATGAGCTTCTCTCAAAGCCAATTCCTCGTGACAAATCATAAAACTCACTAGTCAAGAACTCCATCAACATATTTCGTCAACCTCATGCACGTATCACTAGCTTCGTCCAATCTACATCCCTCCTCAGTGATAACATTCCACAATCTCCGCTCGACATCAAATCCGAATTCCTTCACCCGATCTTTCTTATCACCCCATATCCTGCAAGGACGATTGTCGGATCCGTACACCCTGTCATCGTCCAGAATTTTTGCTGGATCGAGCTTGAGGTTATTTTGATGAAGGAAGATGGGTCGTGGTTTTTGTGGAGCTTTATGCATCTTGTTCTGCCCTTCGTCGACCTTGGTATCAGGATGAGCCAGATCGACGTTCTGCCAGACTTTGTCGGGATGGATGTGGCTGCGCATAGGACTGAGGTATTCGTAGTCCAGAATAGGGTCCGCTTGTGCGATACCAATACCTCTGAAGGTGCCATTCATGTGACTACCGAGAACACCGGGTGGAGTTTGAACTTGGTAGTAGGGCAAGCTGACTGCAAGAGCGGCTTGGACAAATGTTTCCTTATCCCCTGCACCAGGACTTCCTTGACTAAGGAGGATATAGTAGTAGTCTGGACCGTAGTAGTTGTAGTACACCATCATGAGAAGAGAAGCACGGTGCACATCTTTGTTGATGAGAAGCTGGCCGCTTTCAGTTGAGAGTCTTGACTGCGAAGGGACCTCCGGTATAGCGGCAATGTGGTAAAAGTGTGCGGATATAGTTTGGGCCCAGAAGTCGGGCCAGGTGACTAGGCCATGAGTTGTGTATGGTGCGGTCGAGAAGAGTCTCGCGGGATCTTCTGTAGGAAAGGCGTCGCTATCGAGGAAGAGGACATGCTGGAAGGATGAAAAAAGTATGGCAAAGATCTTGTACTGGTAGTGGTTAGGCGGCTTTGCGCGGGCTGCAGTCTCGTATATGTTGGACAGGACTACACAGCGGGCGTTGAGAGACGGCAGGACGGCATCGCATAAAGTCGAATCATACTTTGTCCAATCGTCAATGAAGACTTCAACTGGTAGGTTGCATCCAGTCTTCCGAAGCATACGCAACGAAACCAGAAATACAGGTAGATAAAATGCGTCTGCGGTGGTGACGATACCGGTGGTACCTTTCGCGAACTGAAGCTTCGGAGCCAGGCGCTGTGCCGACTTCCGCATAGTATAGTGCGCCCTGAACAGAGCGGTCTCCTCTTTGTCGCTGAGATTCAGTATTCTATCAGGGTGCTCCTGGTGTGGTTGGAGAGGCAGGAAATCTATTGTTAGTCCAGAGTCGTTTTCTTCTTTCAGACGTAGAGACTCGCATTGCGGCTGTGACTGCAGGAGAGCAGTGGCCAATTCTTGCCAGAAATCTCGCACAGGTGTGTTGAATGTTGAGCTAGCGGCAGTGAGGTTTTTGCCTGTGAGTAGCGGCATGTTCAGGGCGCCGGAGCCATGATAGCCGCGTGGTATAAAGAAGATGCCGCATATGAAAAGGAAGAGCGGGATGACAACCAAGCGAGGTACTGAAGGAATGGTCAGAAGCATAGTCGAGGGTGAATTGTTGTCGAAGGAAGAGGCCCATAGAGTAGATAATCCGGATGGGAAGCGGGAACGAAGGGAGCTTAGGTACAGTGTCGAAGTGAAGAGGAAGCTGAGTGGCTGGGCTGTTCGTGTCAAATTACTGAGCATCAGCACTGCATCGGACTTGCCAACAGAATTCAACAGCGTCTGCGCTAGGGTGTAAAGCTACGAGCCGCGTCATACAAACAGAAGCAGTGACCGTGCTGCGCTTAGGGAAAGCGCAAACTACCTTTCGAGCCTCGGGAACTCCAGGCCAAGAGCTCACGATGGTGTTGAACGACTCTGCAGCGCCCTTGAGTGAATCAACTTTAAGTGCAAAGAGCTTGATGAATGTTATTACTCCGAAGACTCTGTTGTTGCAGGTGACATGTGGCATGCATAACAGCACGATTATCGTCTTTCCGTGTATTTTCATGTTGTCCTCATCTCGCAAATGCACAGCAGCCTATCGCAGTCTAGATCCACTTGGGAGCAAGCGTGATGGCGAGACCTGCTTAGTCAATATGTCTAGTCCTTATTCAACATTAGCATCGTATTGAAGAGCGATCCTGGAATAGAAACATTTCAGTGGTTATACGGATAGCGTCATCCACAGCAGCGGCAGGTGGCTGAAATAGGGACCGGACCCTGTCACTAGCGGAACGGTCGTGTGGCTGTGATCAGCTCGAACATCATTGTAACCTTGGTATCTTCTATCGTCTATTTGGTGCGATTAATCAAAAACTAGGATTGCGAGCATCATACATCTGGTGTGCGTCGATCCGAGGGATGGCACACAGTCTGTGTGGCGCTCAAGCGATGATACTGAATATTACCGGACACGAGCTCCAAATCTTTGTCGAGGCGTCACGCCACTCGCACGCTGCGAACTCGGAACTAGTGTAAACTAGCACGAAACGGTCGACCTGCCATATTTATAGATTGAATTTCACCTTATGTTCAAAACGAACAATTAGCATGTGATGCCAGAAAAGTCCTCGAGTGCAATTCCGACTACAAAGGTAACGCCATAAAGCTCGAGAGCCTCCCTAATTCTTTTAAACTATGAGGCTTTTAAAAGAGTTTGACTGTAAAGTTATAGATGCGTAGGTCTACGCGTTTCGTATTCCAAGATTACAGCGCGACACAACAAACCAGTGCATTGGCAGACCACCACACAGCTTTCATATTCAAGAATGTTCTTTGTGTAAGACTATTGACCGCACCAACAACTTTCGAGGTATTCGTAGACTCAGCCATATCTGTGCGCAGGCTGCGATACGTGGATAGTAGTCTGGTCGGACCGAGGCGGATTAGCCGAACCGCCATACATAGTCTGCCATATTTGGACAGCCTAAGATACGTTTGGTCGCTCAAACCCGAACTGCGGTTGGAGTTCAAGTTAGTTCCATGATTTGGGCTTCGCGACGTTCCTGATTGGCGAGTGGCACCTTGGGATTCCAAACACGGGCATCAAGGTAGATTTCTCAGGAAGGCTGTACCACATCCAGATATCTGTTTCGCATCCTCTATGACAAGGACAAAGTGTCATTCTCTTTTTGCCTTCAATATGATCGAACGATAATCACGGTAACGCACGAGGTCAACGTGGTAATTCTGTGTGGTAGCAGAAATCGATCCTAATAACGATATACCTGCCTCACAGCACCCAAAGAGCTCTCGTTCTGGAGGCGAGGAAAAGGCAAGGCCACGTTGCCCAGGGTGGACTTGCACGCTAGAGCGTTGTTGAGATGGAGATAACAAACGTCATTGCAGTCTTTTCCAGTTGCTGTGAACCCGCATCGATGTTGACATGAACTCAGGTATTCCATCATTACAAGCATGAGCCATCGACACGAGACGAACAGAAAAATTGCAAATTATTAGGACAGAAAAGGAAGGTAGTTCTATGGTAAGTACAAAAGGCACGAGGCTAAGGAAATGCCTCTTCCACCACGCACGCCTTGATCGCCGAAGCGACTTGTTCAATTTGGATCAAGTAGAAAAAGAAAGAAACCAAGGCATATGGAAAGAAAAGAAGCTCACAGCCTAGGCATCGAACGAAATGGTCGGCCGTGAAATCCAAAAGCTCCAGCAAGCCCGTATTGCCGCCGTCCATGTTGTACTTTTGTCCATCCGCCCCGCTTTTAAATGAAATGCAAGTCGATCCCCAAACACCCCCATCCTAGGTATCGAACTCCGTCAAATGAGGTTTTCCGTCTATACGCATCCGAGCCGTAGGTAGCCTGCAAATGCCACAAATTCTTAATCGACCGACGCTGTCCAACTCCCCAAAAGCCAATCTTGCCCACGCCAGCCTATCCGAAGAAACCATCCCATATCAAATTGCACCGCAAGATCCGCGCTTCAGATGATCGATACCTATGTACGAGTGCATTTACGCCGGCGACTTGTTGGCGGGGTTCGAGACGTTGCGGCGGTCGTCGTTCATGGAAAGAGAACCGAAGCCTGTCGAAAGGAACGCAAAAGGATCGTTACGACCGTCACCGCCGTTCACGGCACCCTGGTTGGGGTATGGGTCTGCAGAAGAGAAGGCAGCTTCAGCTGAGCGGCTGTCAAAGGGAGTAGAGTGCATGCCGCCATTGGGCACATACTGCGCACCCATGGGAGGGTAGGGGCTGGCCGCGCCCATACCAGAAGGCAGAGCATACGAGCTAGGAGGTCCACCGTATTGCTGAGCCGGGAATCCACCACCGCCGTAGCCAGCTGGGCCGTATGGGCCGCCGCCGGGAGTACCGCCCATCGAGGGAGGTCCCATACCGAAGCCGGAGGGAGTATCCATAGGAGAGGGGAACGCAGAGTCGGCGACGACAGCTGCACCTGCGCGGCTGGCACCACAGCGAAGGCAGGCAGTGTTCTTAGCGAAGTTATGGTAGCCGCATCCGTTCTCACCACATTTCCAGTCTCCAGCTCGGAAAGGAACAGCACCAGTACCTCCACGCATGTGTCCGCCACCCATTCCGTGGCCATGGCCATGGCCCATGTGGTGCTGAGGAGGACCCATCATGCCTGGGTGACCACCGTATCCGTAACCGCCGTAAGCCATAGGATCACCACCCGGTGGTCCCTGCTGCATCGCGGGGAAAGAGCATCGGAAACAAGCGGTACGACGCTGGAAGTTGGAGAAACCGCAAGAAGGGCAGTTCCAGTCACCGGGACGAGGACGGTTTTTGGAGGGAGGGAAAGGAACAATGATGTCGGCAGCGCGGTCAATGACGCGGCTAGACGATGGAGAGACCTCAATGGCCTTTTCATTTAGCGCACGGCCATTCATACAGAGAGACTCTGCAGCCTATGTCATGTCAGCATACCCGATTGAAAGCGGTTTCGATGGAGAACATACCTCTTCGTGAGAGGAAAAGATGGCGAAGCCGGTTCCAGTTGGCTTGTGCTGGTCGGGAGTGCGAAGGGTCCAGAAAGCGATGGGACGTCCGCCAAACTGGGTGAACCAGCTCTCAAGCTCTGACTGAGTGGTGTCGTGGGGAAGGCCGCTCATGTGGAGAACCTTGCTTCGCTCTGACAGAAAGGCGCGAACGTCAGCGCGGGCGTCCATGGGCTTGGTAAGGACGTCTGGGTGATCTTGTGGGGGTTGTGACTTCCGGATGAGTCCGCGAAGCACGCGAGCCAGTGTAACGGCCTCCTCCATAGCTCGGCGGGGCGAGGCAGGCGCGAGAGCTTGCAAGTGGAAGGGCAGGTTGTGCTTGATGGGAGCTGAGGATTGGACGGGCTCCACCTCGAGAGCTGCACAGATATTGGTCAACGCGCTTGAACCAAACGGAAGTGACTCTGGGTGGTGAGCCTGCCACCTCTGGTATTCGGTGCGGAGATCAAATGTGCGTGAGTGTTGCAGATAAGGTGGGAGAACCACGGCCTTGTCGCGGGCCTCGCGCGGCAGTTGGACACGGAGGTCCCACGAGTCGAGTGTAACGAAAGCGAATTCGAGGTTCTTAGGAGCGATGTGTTCAGTATAAAAGTTTGTGAAACGATCGACGGCGTCGCGGAAGGAGCCGGCGTTGCGGACTTGGTCCCATGTGAGGGTTGTCAAGCTGGCTGTGCAGGGCTCGAGGTCAGCGGAAATTGCACGAAAAGTGGAACTTGAAGAAGGTGGTGAAGGGAAGGCTTACTGCATAGGGCCGTGATTGGCGTGTTGACCGGCTTTACGAGGACAGACTCACGATGCAGCTGACGTAGGGTTAGCAATGGAGCTAGGCATTGGAGTCGGTGGGCTTACCTCCTCGCACGACTTTGCATCGAGCAGGATCCAACCTAGCTCAATCACCTCGGCGGAGTCCTTTGTGACATAGACACCGTGCTCGTCGCAAGTCGTGGCCACATGGATGACGACGTAGCGGTCCAGGTTGGCCGTCTGGGGGCTTGGGGTTGGTTGGGAAGCCATATCTATATTGCTGGGACAGGTCTTGATTAGCTTGGGGTTCTCGAGTCTGCTCAATCACGCTATGGTATCGTCGATTGAGGTTCGGGCGGGCGAGGTTCGTCGAGGAAGAAGGTACGAGGTTTGGCGGAGATGGTAGGCGCGACGGGTGAGCACGTCAGCGGGGAGCCCAGGGTGAATGGTGAAGGGGACGAGTGGGGAACAGCTGGCAAGCCGGGAGCGAGTGAAGGGGAAAACAGAGCCTCGAGGTGACAGACGGGACGAGGTTGAGAAGAGTCCCGGAGAGATGAAACCAAATGCTACGAGATGGGGACGGACGACCTGAGGCTCCGTGCAATGATCCCGGGCAGATTTCTTGACGTGGATAGCAGAGCTAAGGCACAACTTCCAGATCTTGGCGGGAGCTCGACGTTAGTCTGCTTAGTGCCGGGCATGTCAGTGCAAGGTGGGATGTACAGTAGCCTGGTAACAATCTCTATAGCTCTCTCTTGTACACTTCTTCCACAGGTGGCTTCTTCTATCACTGTAGCGTGCGCGGTAGCGACTGTTTTCAGGGTCACAGCTGGTCAAATCAACGTTAATTTCAACGTCGTCGCTCCAAATTTCCACTCTAAGGACTGCCTGCAGCCGGACATGCCACGAGCACGGCGGACAGCAGCTCCCGCAGCCGCTCGGCAAAGCTGTCTGTACCCATCTGAAACACTCTACGCCCTCTCATTGAGGGTTCCACGCGTCTGCTGGAGGCTCTCGCGTGTGCTCCGCCTCGGCCGTGCCACGATGTGCCCCATGACGATATTGAACGATGCGGCGTGTACTCGTGAACAGTTGCATCCGAGTTGTGCTGTTGCTGCTCGCCGTGCCGCACTCTGCCATGGGTGACTACTGCGCTTCAGACCGCGCGACACGCTCTGATCCTTATACAATGGGTCTGCAGTGCTCACGGCGAGAGTCAGGCGCTCTTAAGTCCGCCTCTATCGCCGCCGACATTCTACCATCTGCTATAGCCATGTCGTTACTAGTCGCCCCTTGCAGCGTACCCCAAATCTGTGCCTAAAATACCAGTACAAGACATGTTGCACATCGCAGTGGCCCCTTCCGCCCATCCCGCTTTCACTGGCTGTCCGGGTACCCCTGGCGATCTTCCGTACCACGTGACTGCAGCCTATCGCCGTCTCGTACCGCCGAACAATGAAATGGGCACAGGACGATCTTCAAGCCTTGCTGACACGTACAACCAGCACTAGCCCTGTCAGCTCGCCGTTGCACTTGTTTGTGCGGGAGATCCCTAACTGCTTTTGCCCTGACCCCTTAAACGCGCTGCTCCCTCTGCTCTGTCCCAAACAGCTCGAGCACCTGGACTGAACGTACAGTGCCCGGCAGTCTGCCTGCAATTTGCAATTTATGCTCTCCAGCCTTGACACGTACCCGCTTCCCAGTACCGGGGACCTTGCATTGCGGCTTTGGCATTTACCTGGGTCTGGCTGAGCTTGGTTACCAAGCATGCCGGGATTCACATCTTCCCCGCAGGCTACGCTTAACGGACGCGAGTTAGTATTCACCTACCCACTTTTGAAACAACGGACTGCACTGCACCCTCTCATAAGCACATGCTCGACGCGTTCATGGGATTTCTCTCCTAATACCTTTCCAGTTCATCGCGAGGAATCATGGGTTTCTTCAAACGCTTCAGGCGTCACAAAAGCCCCAAGAAGAGCGAATCGCGCCCGCGCAACGACCTCTACGCCCCCGCAGTATACGACTACCACGGCCCCGACCAGACGCAGCGACTGCCCGATAAGGTCCTCCGCCGCATATTCGAACAAGTGTGTCCGCATTCAGCCGACGAATCTCTCGAAGGCAGCGAGGACAGCGGTCATGATGGCTGCATGAGCTGTGATATGCGGGACCTTGCACATTGTGCCCTGACCAAGCGACAATGGTATGGCGTTGCTGCAGGGTTGCTGTGAGTCTAGCTACCCAATATGCATTTTTATGTAGCTAATTCGCTCCAGATACAACAGCATCCGCATCGACGCGGTCCACTACTGCGAGCTCGAAGAGGTCTACGCCGACCAGCGCCGGCGCAAGTCGCGAAACGGCGATGACATTGACGCGCCCACGCTCCGGCTGCAGCAGCTCGGCCAGAGCGTGCGTGGAAACCAGTACCTCGGCCAACGCGTACGCTTCATCAAGCTACCATACATGACCCGCGAGGCATGCAAAGCTGATCTGGCAAGAACGGTATCGGGCTGTCCGAACATCGAGTTCATTGACCTTCCAGACGGCTTCTACAATGGCGACCAGTCATGTCAGCTGCTGCGTCAGGAGCTGCAGGCGCGCTGCCCTCATATCCGGAAGATGAAATACAACGAGGGCGGAGAGCAATCGCTAGAGACGCTGCTCCAGGGCTACTGGCAAGAGCTCATCTCGATTGAGCTCAACAAAATACAGATAGAGCCCAGCATCCTGAGGCAGGTCTTCGGCATGCTGCCACGGCTTAAGAAGCTTACCATTACTGGCGTATCCTGGCTGAATGACTCCACCTTCCACGATGCACCGGGAATCCCCAACTTTCCCGCGCTGGAATCTCTCACGCTGACCAAGTGTCATGGTGTTACTGCAAACGGGCTCGCTCAGTACCTCTACAACCCAATGTGCAGTGGTAGACTGCGAACATTGATATTGAAAGATTGCGGCAGTATTCCCGTACCTTCCCTTCACATTATTCTGCAAGCGGCAGTCAACCTCAAGACACTAGAATACTTCGCCACAGTTTCCGCGTCCCTTCCTTTGGATCCGATACCACCCATGACATCGTACACGCTGCACAAACTCAATTTTGAAGTCACCTCTAGCTCCGCGAACCAAGTATACCCGCCAAGTGCATCATGCTACCAGTACCTTGCGAACTCGCTCATCGCCAACTGCCTCCCTGCTTTGCGACAGCTCTATGTGCGCGACCCCGAATTTCCAGAAGTCCTCACGCTTGCGCCACCGATCCGGCCATTTAGCGAAGCACCGCCGCCCATGTTCAATCAGCCATTGGAGGTTTACTCCAAGGGTCTGGACGAGTTGGACTGGATCTTCACATCTATCATGCCCCCCGAGGCACAGGGACGCCGAGCATCAGTGTCAGTAGGACGACCACTGAGCAGCTATTCAGCACACAAGGGTCTGGGACCCCAATGGGGTGGAGACGCTCGTAAGAGTATCGTGGTACCAAACGGCTTCGGTGGTTTCCTAGCTGTACCTGCAGACAACGATGGGAGACCCAGGAGTGCTGGGCACATGGCGCCTAGTGGAGGCTTCGGCCACGGCTACTCCAACTCGCTTGGTGGCAGGGAGCCAAGTCCACGTGCCAGCTGGATGAGCCACGCGGGTCGCGAGAAGCGAGCTTCGAGGGCTGACCTCTGGCGATGATTTGTGCAGTCGCCACATGCATTCATCTCTTTTTCCATTTCTTTTTTTCACTTCTCACGTTTTGGATACCCGTCCATTCTTCTTCACCTTCATAGGCGATCTTTGTAAGATACCAAGAGGAGTTATTTTTGATCTTTACAGGGGTACGGTGCGATACTGGGATGAATCATTGAGATGGCTGGCACGAACGAAGATACCTCTGATGTGGGATTGGGGTTGGTTGGCTATCTGTAAATAAGAAAGAATTACAAAAGCCTCAGAATACGGTGGGATCTGGGATCTCGTCGCCATTGACATATCAAGTCACCTTCACACCATCAAGTGCCATCATGCTGTGTTTTGTTGTAGTGTTTTAATTTAGGAGCACCCTCTCATTAGGCCTATAGGTGTCAGCGTCATGATGAAATATTATGACTGCGCTCCACACTCGTCATGTTCACATCCTTTCCAAGTCTCTTCCTCCATAACCTTGTCAATCAGACACTGTCCCCTCCGAACAGCACTCCGAACCAGGTCCTTGATCAGGTTCCTCATCTCTCCATCCGCTTCATCAACCCAAAGCTGTCTGTGCCTCGCCCCGCACCCCAGGTTCCACGTCCCCCTCGCACTCCCTTTGCTTTCCCTCTCCTCACCCTTACCCTCCTCCGCTTTGTCTGCCTTGAAGATCTCCGAGTCCCCGAGCCCATGATGAAATAACTCTGGTGCCACGCTCCAGCATTTCCAATCACGATCCCTGCATGCACTTAGCAGCGCAACATCATAAGCTGAGATGCCTCCTGCTGGTTCCTTGGAGAATGTAGATAGGATGAGGGCGGCAGATCGGCGATTCACAGCGTAGGCGAATGTACAAAAAGGCCAGTAGCTTCTATGGAGAATACGAGTTTCCGAGGGTACGGAAAGGGATGAGAGAAACAGGGCTGTGTCAGGGTGGAGGACTGTGTGGAATGGAGTTGTGGGGTCGTTGTATAGAAAGAAGGGTTGGGAGAGATAGGCGGTAGAGATTAGATCATCGCAGTGGCCAGGGTAGAGGAGATCCCAGCTGGTCGTTGGGGCCCAGTATGATGTATGGTCGTCACCAGTGCTGTTGAGCAAGGAGCGGAAGGCGGGTGCAAGGAGGGGTATTTGAGAACTTCGGATTGAAATGTCGAAATCTGTGTCATCTTCGATTATCAAGGCTGTTTCGTAGTCTGAGGCCAGGAACCTATTGTTCGGTTAGTTTTCCTGTCCACTTCCTACTCCCCTTTTCCAGTCTCATCAGTTCAAGTTGTTTACATACCATTTCAAGACTTCCAAATGTCCTAACCATGCTTTCGCACTACCTGGGCTTAGACTGCTCTCCTTCACCTTGAGTCTCTCGACATCATCTACCTCCCATTCCTTTTGTTCTGGGACTACGATTTCGATGTCTGTTAGATTGGCGGCCCAGAGCAGGCTTTGTCGACGTGGAGAGCTTGGGTGGGACAGTGCAAGTATAGCACCGAAACCAAGAGTTGAGTTAGCTTGCGGAAGGATCAACGAAATCTGCTCGTGTGACAATGTGTTGAAAGTGCTGCTATGAGAGTGGTGGTAGAAGAGATATGCAAGTGTGAAGATGGAGACTGCCGCAACGAGGAGGTGAGTTTTCGGAGCCATTGCTGGAGTATCAGTCCAATGCGAGGTGATCAAGACAAAACATGAGAGAGGCAAATGACGAGAGAACGATGCATTTTACTTTGGTAGACATCACCCACGGTGAAGGAAGCTCTTGTGCAAACAGCACTCAGTCACCGATTTTGGGTGAAATAACCTTGCTGACGCGAAGAGGCTGTAGACGCGAATGTCTCCCTTGTGGCGCAAATACATAATATTCTTGTAGCTTCCACCTATCAGACTCTTCGCTTTCCCAGCTCTTTCACAGACCTTTTCTGTACTTCCTCGTGACATGTGCACAGTCAGCTCGTTCTCTGGGCGCCTAGATTCTCATCGGTGGAGTCTCTATTGGCATTGCATTTGTTTGATAGCATTTAGACGTTCCCCACGTAGCGAGTTGAAGTACTTGTCACGAGTGAAATTGTGAAGCAATACTTTTGTCGGTAGTATATACATAGTGCAAGGATAGTGGAAGAAAAACCCTGCTGTGGCTGAAGCATGGCCAGAGTGTAATAATATTTCATACAAGGCGGTACCTTCGGCGGGCTTGCGGCAAGATTTGGCCGAAACAGCTAAGGGCAGCTAATGGCAGCTAATGGCGCACCCAAACACGCACCTCAGCTGCGGTAGGCTATTGTTAGCGCCACAACGGCCGGCCTTCCTGGATCAAGTAAGAGTGCAGCCAACCTTGTTCCCCTGAGAGGACCACCTCGACAGACGATGCAGGTCTGGGTTGGCTGCTTGACGTATTGGTGGGAGTTAGGTACTTGAATCTCTTGAATTAACAGCCGAGTATCCGTGTGCACCTGCCACTCCCTATTGCTTCTTCCGTCTACCCTGCGCCGCTCCCCTCACTTGCTGTGTGCGTTCCATGGGTCTGTCTCCTATGTCCCTTACTTGTCGTCGCGCAGGCACGCAGAATCGTGTCGCACAGCATTCAACCACAACATGGCCACCGAAACAGTACCCTCGGCGGCGGCGCCAACGCCCAAAATGTCCCGCTATAGGAGTGTGAGGCGCGCGCAAGAAGAGCAGACACGGCAGCCGGGTCAATACCACCAGGACCACGCTTCACCAGCAGTGCCAGCCGTTCCAGCCATGCCTCCAATGCCTCCCATGCCTGTCGTGCCCGAATCCCAGCCTCAGAATGATGCGCCCATTAGCAGAAGCATGAGTCGCTACCACCGCAGGCCGACGACTTCACACGCGACCAGCCCGAATCCCCCACCACTACGCTCCAACACCATTCCCAATGCTCCACCTCCGCTTCCCGCGCAGCAACCGCCGTCCACGTCCCGGAATCGTGCTTTGAGCTCCCCGTATCAATCAACGCATACCGCAAACACCGGCCAGCGTCGGCCAAGAACCGCTAGGCCTCGCGCAGAAGCCTCACCCCCCGTCTCCAATGCGCCACGACAGCAGTCGCTGAGAGGCGATGACAGCGCGAGAGAGGTCCTGCAGAGAGAGAAGGAGAGACAGCGGCAGTTGAAGGAAAAGTACGAAGCAGAGGCGCGCATGCAGAGGCAGGCCAAGCAAGCCGAACTGGACAGAATTGAGAAAGTGCGCCAGGAAGAGGAAGAAGCTGCGCGGGCAGAGGCCCAGAGGGCAATCGAAGAGGCTGAGGCGCTGCGTCGGCAGAGGGAAGAACAAAAGGCCGAGCAGGAACGTGGCAGGCGGTTGCAGAAGGCTGAGACTCAGAAAGTGCTCCAACAAAGGGAGGAGGGTGTCCGCAGAGCGAAAGCCGAAGAGAAGGAGCGACAGGCGACACTCGCAAAGCTTGAGCAGAAGGCCCGAAAAGCGCCTTCTTCGTCGCCCCCCGTCTCACCACCCCGGCAGCAGGAGATAGGATTTGGCATGTTCAAGAGGAGAAAAGACGAGGCTCTAGGTTTAGACGCTCCTACACAACAATCAGCTCCGCCGCAGTTGAGTCTCAACTTCGATAGCCAGGAAGAGGAGACTATTAGACCTGGCGGAGGTGGCGTGGTTCTAGGCATTGATGCTCCCACATCTGCTGTAAATGCTGGCGACAGGGTATGTACATTGTATGTAAACCATGACAGAAATACTAACATGTGTCATAGCGCGTCAAAGTTGTGTGCAATGAGAAGCGCATCCTATTGCCTGTGACTCCAACCACCACACCTCTCGATCTCATCAAGTCAGCCGCCACTGTCCTCACAGACCCCATCGACGTGCGTACTGCCGTCATCTGCGAGTTTTTCACCAAAGTTAGCATCACACGTCCACTTCGCAACTACGAGTATGTGAGAGACGTTATGAACTCGTGGGATCACGACAATCAAAATGAGCTTACCATCATTGACTCTGATGTGGACGGGATCAACCAGGACAGCCTGCTCTCGTACAAAGTTCCAGACACAAGACCAGAGGGCGTTTCGTGCTTCATCCAATACTCATCGCGACCTGGCAAATGGAGTAAACGATATCTCGTTCTTCGTCCTGATGGGCAGCTAGTCATGGCCAAGAACGAGAAGACAAAGGAGAAGGACCAAGAGAATATCTGCACTCTCACAGACTACGATATCTACTCCGTGACGCAGTCGAAGCTGGCGCGCGTAAAGCCCCCAAAGAAGATTTGCTACGCTGTCAAAAGTATGCAGAAGTCCAACATCTTCGCGGATGAGTCTCAATATGTCCACTTCTTTTGTACCAATGACCGAAACACAGCGAATACGTTCTACACAGCGCTGCAGACCTGGCGCAGTTGGTATCTCAAACACCAGAAGGGCGAGGGGCTGAAGAAGAAAACCACAGCACAACGTAATATATCAGGGAACGCTGGGGCTGCGCAGGCGTCCTCCCATACAAGAGGCGAATCAGTTGGATCGCATTATCAGCTTGGTGCCTTCTCGTCATTACTCGACATGGACAGTTTCAACAAGACACTGGATGAGATCGAGGTTCACAAGCCGGGAGAGTTTCCAGACGATAAGCCTCTCTCGAAGCTTGATAGTAGCGCAATGCATGCGAAAATGAAGTCAGTACGAGTAAAGCGACCGCCCCCAGCTGCTTTCAACAAGAGCGGTCTAGCCGCAGAGATCCCGCCACCGCCCACTGCTCGTCGTCGGAGTATCGATCAGCAGGGCGAGGAAGCGTTTGCCTCCAGCGGTCTCCTGGGGCGTAGCTACACGCAGCGCCAGGCCGCTTTACAGGCACGTGAACAAACGGGTCCGTTCACCGAGGGACCGTCTCTACTGAACAGCATGGGTCGTGCAGCCCAAGTGTCGTCAAACGACTCCAGCCTTAAGCGCAACACTTCTGTCCGCAGCAACCACCACCGAAGAACATCTAGTGATCTTCAACGCAGTGCCTCGAGACGTGTTCCTGGCATGCCCGAACCTTTGGTTGATCTCACACCTCAGTACAAACCGCCGCCACAGCATCTCAACAAGGGCAAAGGCTTCAACCCAGGAGCTGGCGCAGGACCTTTGGTTGAAAGTGCAACTTCAATCGAGGAGGCAATCATGATTCCGTCATCAACGGACTGGCGCGCTGGTCGTCCAGGTACATCACGCGCGGCACATGGTACCTATGGTGCTGGTGGACACGAGCGTACGCGTTCGCTCAAGGGTCGTGGTGAGCCTTTGGCAGCGTATACACATAACAACCATTTTGGCGCTCCCGAGGATGACAGCAAGGCGTTTACAGGAGGTGGGTTACTTTCTCAGGCTGGCTACTCACAAGGAAAAGACATGGTTGGTAGGGGTGTCATGGATGGCAGTAGAGCCAGAGGCCCAATGGTCAACCTCTCGTTGAACAATGAGTTCGCACAAGGCAGTTTGCTGAGTGCGCTGCCGAACGCTGCTCCGGTTATTGACAGGAGTGGTAAGTAGTTGCGTGGACTACTTCGTCTTTTGCTTGGGATTTGTTTGTTTCCTGCTTTTGTTTGTCTGGCGTCGCACGTTCAGCTTGATATCCTTTGCTTTGGTTACACGTTCACGGCCTTGGGAATCTGATGTAATAGAATTAGGTGGGGAGTCGTGGGGGGCAGAGTGGCTCGATGCTCCTGCTGGAATCAGTATATGATACAAAAGCAAATGCCAACGAATCGTAGAATTATATTTATAGAGGTCTGAGCAGCGTTATGCCGTTGTGTTTGCCAAAATCAAATATTCGGAATTTTTCGTCTCTTGTATTCGAGGCTCTTCCTAGTCGAATGCTATCTTTGTCCAGGCGTTGCCGTGCCAGTGCACTTGGTAGGTGTGGTGCTTGCAACGACGACGCACCGACTGTATACGAGTCATGCACCCGCATAGCAACGCAAACTCGATACTGGGTATACGAGCAAACAACGCTGCTAGAAACTATTGACCGAGATATTGCAAGACACGTCCCGGCAGGCAATCCTGTCCTTCCGATGAACCCTCCGATAACATCACAGGCATGTCACATGGAGCGGCAGTGGCTGTTGTGGGCCCTCACGTGCATCTCTCCGCCTCCACTCACGACCCACTAATCTGGCTGCGGAGAGAGCTGGCGTGCTGTCGACTTCTCCCACCGTTCGCGGGACCCCGCAATTGTCGGTCTTATGACGGAATGGTGCAGCAAGCGGACGTGATGCAGCGCCTCGGCAGTGGTACAATGCGTGAAGCTCTCCCTTCGGCGTGACCCTTTTGATGTTCCTGTTGCGTCTGAAAGCGGACGAAGATAGATGAGCAGACAGGAATAAGCGAGCAGCTCAACGGCGGGCGGGATCGGTCGATGCTCCGCTTCTCATTTCCACGGGAAACTGTTGAGTTGTTGACTCGCGGCCTTGGCCTCGCCCGTTGCGCTCCAGCCTCAGAATTGGGCGCTGGTCGTGGGGAGAGAATTTGCCTCGAGGTGCTGCAAGTGTGAAGAAGTGTGAGAAGTGCTTCGGTGCAATATGTTGCAGCTTGAATGTGGCGCTCAAAGGCTGCCAGGCTAATTCGAGGTTTAATCGTGAATGGGTAGTAGAAGCCGAGCGCCTACGTCACAACGTCAATCCATCCGATTCCCAAAGAGGAATCCCAACCTCCACGGTTAGCAACGCTCGTGCGCCAAACAAAACCGGCCCAGCATTTCTCACTCCCAGGGCTGCTGCAAAACATCCTTTCTCAACTATTCGACAGAGTTTGCGTGCGGCTGCTCTGCTATAACAGGTCCAATTCCTTCCGCAGTCCCATCACACGTTGTCCGCGGCCAACAAATCGTACTCAACCCGAGAGTAATCGAACCGCTTGTCTAGCGCGGCAACCTGCAGTAGCTCAACCAAGCACCGAGCTCAAGCTCCCACGCTCCCTCGACTTTCTAAGCTCTCTAATCCTTAGAAAGAGCTCCGATCCTGCCATTGCGCCTTCCCACCATTTCTTCACACCACCCATACACAATGGCTGAGACCGGCGCGAGAGACGTGCAGAACCACGTCCTGTTCGAGGTTGCGACTGAAGTCGCAAACAGAGGTAGCCTTCGTCTCGTCTCCATGCCACTCGCAAGTACTAATAAATCGTAGTCGGCGGTATCTACTCAGTCCTCAAGTCCAAAGCGCAAGTCACTACGGCCGAGTATGGCGCCGCATACACTCTCTTGGGTCCATGGAACAGGGCTTCGGTACGCGCAGCCAGCTGCATCTTCGGATCAAATGCTAATCCAAACATAGGCGGCTGTCGAAGTTGAGCCAATCGAGCCCAAAGATCCAGCCTTGGTTGCGACCATCAAGTCCATGGACGACCGTGGCATCAAGACGCTGTATGGACGTTGGTTGATCGACGGTGCCCCACGTGTGCTCCTTTTCGACACCGGTACTGGTTACAGGTGGCTTGACGAGTGGAAGGGCGACCTTTGGTCTTCCACCGGCATTCCCTCGCCTCCCGGCGATTCTGAGACCAATGAGGCCATTGTCTTTGGTTACCTCATCGCATGGTTCTTGGGCGAGGTAAGTTGAAAACGTGTACCAAATCCGGTAGCTGTCGCTGACCCTTTTACAGTATGTCTACCATGAGAAGAAGCGAGCCGTCATTGTCCAGTTCCACGAGTGGCTGGCCGGTGTCGCAGTTCCTCTGTGCAAGAAGCGCCGAATCGATGTTACTACCATCTTCACTACCCACGCTACGCTCCTTGGTCGCTACCTCTGCGCCGGCTCAGTCGATTTCTACAACAATCTTCAATATTTCGACGTCGACGCTGAGGCAGGAAAGCGTGGTATTTACCACCGTTACTGCATCGAGCGTGCCGCTACACACGCGGCTGACGTGTTCACGACGGTTTCACACATCACCGCATACGAGAGCGAGCATCTTTTGAAGCGAAAGCCGGATGGTGTTCTGCCCAATGGTCTGAACGTCAAGAAGTTCTCCGCTACCCATGAGTTCCAAAACTTGCATCAGCAAGCCAAGGTCAAGATCAACGATTTCGTGCGCGGTCATTTCTACGGTCACAACGACTTTGATCCAGAGAACACTCTTTACTTCTTCACCGCTGGTCGCTACGAGTACCGGAACAAGGGTGTCGACATGTTCATCGAATCGTTAGCGCGATTGAACCACAAGATGAAGAGCGAGAACTCGAATATGACAGTTGTTGCTTTCATCATTCTGCCGGCACAGACCACCTCTCTTTCGGTCGACTCATTGAAGGGACAGGCTGTCATCAAGGCGCTCCACGACAGTGTAAACAACATTGCCGAAAATGTAGCCAAGAAGCTGTTTGAGCGCTCGTTGACATGGACAGAGGGCTCCGAGCTTCCAGAGGACAAGGACTTGATTACGCCTGCTGACAAGATCTTGCTCCGCCGAAGATTGTTCGCCATGAAACGCCACAACCTCCCGCCTATTGTTACCCATAACATGGTCAACGATGCTGAAGACCCCGTGTTGAACCAGCTCCGTCGCTGTCAACTCTTCAACCACCCATCGGATCGCGTCAAGGTTGTCTTCCATCCCGAATTCTTGAACTCCGCAAATCCCGTCCTGCCATTGGATTATGATGACTTCGTCCGTGGAACCCATCTTGGTGTCTTCTCATCGTACTACGAGCCTTGGGGCTACACTCCAGCTGAGTGCACTGTTATGGGTGTTCCTAGCATCACAACCAACTTGTCTGGTTTCGGTTGTTATATGGAGGAATTGATCGAGAACGCCCAGGATTACGGTATCTACATCGTAGACCGAAGGATGAAGGGTGTCGACGACTCAGTCAACCAGCTTGTCGACTACATGTTCGAGTTTACAAAGAAGAGCAAGCGCCAACGTATCAACCAGCGTAACCGGACCGAGCGTCTCAGTGATCTGCTCGACTGGAAGCGCATGGGCTTGGAGTACGTCAAGGCTCGACAATTGGCTCTTCGACGAGCATACCCTGCGGCATATGAAGACGATGATGAGCCAGACTTCTTCAGCTCGCAAGATGTCAAGATCTCGCGGCCGTTGTCTGAGCCTGGGTCTCCCCGGGACCGTTCGGGTATGATGACGCCTGGTGACTTTGCTTCGCTTCAAGAAGGTCGCGAAGGACTGAGCACTGAGGATTACATCGCGTGGAAGCTTCCGTAAGTGACAGCTGGACTACAATGCTCGATTACATGCTAACAATTACACAGGGAAGAAGAAGAGGCCGATGACTTTACCTTCCCGCTTACCTTGAAGACGAAGAGTAAGCCTAATTCAGGCGCAAACACTCCCACTCTGTCTACTGCGCCGAATGGTACTGACTAGCCACCTTTCTTCTGCAGGGTGACGAAGGAACCGAACGAGGAAGAGAAGCAACGACTTCCAAATTTGCATTGATCTATTCCTTTATGTTTGGTTTGATTTTATGCGCATATACTGCATTGGCGAAGACGAATGGACGCAGTAGAGAAGAATGGAAGGAACTGGTCGCCTACGTCTGTGGGACCCAAATGTATTTTAAGATGTGAATATCAGAGTCTGTTGGCCTGGTCGAAACTTTTGTGCGGTCCGAATCTCCTTACCATTGCCGAATGTCCGGACCCAGAATGCATACGCGCGTCTTTGATAGGAATGGATGCCCGATTTGCCGAACAAAAGCAAGCTTGGGGTGGTAAATCAGGCCAGCATTGCAACCTTGCGGCCAGTAGAGTACGAATTGACTGGCATGTGTCACGACGTGTGCCGTTGGTCGTTGCAAGCCCAGGTGGCTGACTGGAATGCCAAGCTGTGGCGTAGCCGAGTATCGCGGCGCAGTGATGGCAGAAGAAATGAACTGCGTAAGCCCGTAAGCCCGTAGAACGTGGACTAGCCTTGTTCTCCTTCCCGGCAATCAGGCGCATCCTATCAATGCCGAAACAAGCATCTTGTTTCTGAAACATAAGCGCGCAATCGCCAGTACCGCGTTATCCTGGAACAATGTCGGCGTTCCTTGGAATTTGTTGTGTTCAAGTGGTGAGATGTCAGCTCGGCCGACGGACCAAGCCAACCAACGTGACGATATGATGCGCTGGCAAGTATATTCTAGCAAGGGTTGCAGTTATCCACACCCAATATATGTATTGAAGTGTGGAGGGGCATTGTTTATCAAAATCTCCCTTGGGACTGCTCACGCGACGCGGGGCAATGGATAGCGGGGCGGAGCGGAAGCATACAGGTGGAGAACAAACACATGTCCAACGTGCATGCATACCAAGACTCGAGAGCATGTCGTACATGTGAACTCTGTTGGAAGCGGTGTAGTGCTTTTGCAGGTGTGGGCGAGACGTCCTTGTCGATTGGATTCTCCATGTTTGGTACAGGGGTCTGTTAAACTCCGGCTGCGATAGGAGGCTGGGCACGCAGCGTTCCGCGGCTTCGACACCCCTTTCGCGTAGCGTCATCGCCGCACCTGGCAGCGCGACAAGCCGGCAATCTTTCACAATGGACCATACGACTATTTGCCGCAACACGACCCGTAGTTCACAGTGCCCACTTGAGGCATTACTTCACTCTCTTCTCTCTTAACCATGCACCACTACGACGGAGCTTTTCTGCGACGCGCTACCGGCTCGGTCCGTTGACGTCCTGTCTGCTTGGGCGCGATCGATTAGACTCGATCTTTCAGCTCTTCCTTCGCACTACCTCTCCGCTGATCTTTCCTATCCACCAGACTAGGACCTTTCACTGAGCGACTACACCTTCCTTCGGTTTCGCCTTGACGGCCGCGAGCGGCAATCATGTTCGGTCCCTGGCTAGTCATGTTCGCATGGCTGAAGAAGCGCACGCCATCCAGTCTGAAGGCTCTCATACCACACGCCAACTTCATTACACTCCACTGTATGTTCAAAGAAACGGAACATTCGCTGGACTTGGACTAATTTGTCTGTAGATGCATATATTATTTCGTGGGCGCTGATTGGGTCCGTCATCATGTATGGTGGTGGTCGCATACCGTACATCGATGCGCTCTTCTTCGCCAGTGGCGCAGCAACACAAAGTGGTCTGAATACGTACGTTTAATCCAAAACTCTTGCGGGATATCGACTGACCATGAGCGCAGAATTGATATCAATTTATTGGACTTGTATCAACAGGTACGTGCTGTTCCAAGAGTAATGAATCATCGTTGTGCTAACTTGTTCAGATAACCATTTACATCATCACCAGCTTATGTACGCCCATCTTCATCCATAGCTCCGTCGTCGTCGTGCGCCTTTATTGGTTCGAAAAGCGCTTCCAGAATATCGTACTCGAGAGGGGAAACAAGAGCGGTCGGACCCGCACGCTTTCTAAGAGGAAGAGTGAAATGAAGGCTGTGACAGATCGGAATGCTGGACAGGAAGAGCAAGCGGTTGGTGCGCGCGAGATCCGGGTCATGCGTGGCTCGAGCGGCCATGCACACGGTGGAACAATCGCAAACGAATTCGCCTTCAGTGACGGACTGGACTGGACAGGCAATGGCATAAATCCTCGGAGATCCAGTTCCAGCGAGGATGAGATGCCTCCGTTTCGACCCACGACTCCCGTACAAAACGCTCCTACCGGTATTGTCTGGGCGGACAACCTTAGCACGCCCACCGAAAAGAAGCCTAGGGAGTCGCTTGAAGAATCTCCTGGTGGCCGCCTTCCGCAATCTAACAAAGAGAGAAGCATTGCTTTCGTAGAAGCACAGCGTAACCCGACAGCGAGGAACAAGCTGCGCATTCCGGGCCCACGCGATTTTGACCAGGGTCTCATCCCAGAGGCGATCAAAGGAGAGGAGCTGGATAGAGTTGCGAGTAGGCTGTCACATGAGTCCCATCCAAAACGCGAGCGCTCGAACTCTGTTCCTCACGCTTTGAATGGCGACGATCGGCCACTGAGAAACCACATCACCATCGACGTACCGGACCGACAGGCACGTCCTACTGGGCACTCCGTTTATGACAGAACCAGAACGAATGAAGGCGATGCAACTGTTCCTGCGCCAGGAATGCATATGCGTAGCAGGTCGCGGTCAAGGACCTTGACCAGTTTCCTTACTAGGAATAAGGACGAAGAGGAAGAAGATCCGATGCCATACCTCAGCTGGACCCCAACTCTCGGACGTAACTCGAATTTCGTGGATCTAACCGAAGAGCAAAGAGAAGAACTAGGCGGTATCGAGTACCGTGCTCTAAAACTCCTCGCCATGATTCTCATTATCTTCTACCTTGGCTGGCACACCATTGGTGTTATTTGTTTGGCACCCTGGATCAATCATGATGCTCATTACAGCAACGTGGTGAGAGAAGTTGGCGTGGATCCGACCTGGTGGGGTTTCTTCACTTCAGCTTCCTTGTTTAATGACCTAGGTTTCACACTCACTCCAGACTCGATGGTCTCTTTCCAGCTAGCTATATGGCCTCTTGTACTGGGTACCTTCCTTATTATCATCGGCAATACTGGTTTTCCCTGTATGCTTCGCTTCACCATCTGGATGTACTCCAAGATGGTACCCAAGAGCAGCGCCATTTGGGAAGAGCTTCGCTTTTTGCTAGATCACCCACGTCGATGCTTCACTTTACTTTTCCCAAGCAAGGCAAACTGGTGGCTGTTCTGGATCCTTGTTATTCTCAACGGTGTAGATCTGATCTTCTTCATCATCCTCGACGTAAGTACGATGTTATTCAGGCCAAATTACTTCTGACTAACGCTCTGCAGCTCAACGATCCGACTGTCACTTCCCTGTCGGGTGGTCATCGCTTTCTTGCCGGTCTTTTCCAAGCTGCCTCAACTCGTACTGCAGGTTTCGCTGTAGTCAACATTGCTGATCTGCACCCTGCAGTACAAGTCAGCTACCTCATCATGATGTACATATCTATTTTCCCTATCGCTATGTCCATCCGCCAATCCAACGTGTACGAGGAGAAGTCCCTGGGTGTTTGGGCCGCAGAAGACGAAGACGAAGAGCAATCGAGCTACCTCTCGCACCATTTGCGCCGCCAACTCTCATTCGACTTGTGGTTCGTCTTCTTGGGGTTCTTCCTCATCGCCATCATTGAAGGCCCGCGGCTCGAGAACACAAACGAGTACGCGTTCAGTCTCTTCTCCGTCCTGTTCGAAATCGTCTCAGCATATGGTACTGTAGGATTGAGTCAAGGCTTCCCTGGTTACAACACCTCCTTCTCAGGCCAGTTCAAGACACTGAGCAAACTCATCATCATTGCCATGCAGATCCGTGGTCGCCACCGTGGACTCCCGTACGCACTGGATCGTGCTATCTTGCTTCCGTCGGAAACTTTACACCAGAAAGAGAACGAAGATGCAACGAGACGCGCACGACGTAGCAGTAATGCTATGGATATGGGAATCAGTATGAGTATGGATGGTATTACCCGAACAGGTACCGGACTCAGTCGCAAGAGTACCGCAAGTGGCGAGAGACCCCCACAAAGTAAACCCAAACAGCTGAAACGCATTATCAGTGGTGCTTTTAGTGCAGGCCCAACGGGCCAATATAGAGAGAAGAGGGCATGATATGTTCTCCCTTTGTGCGACATTCTGAGCATTCGAGGCGTTTTAGAGTAAGGCGCAGAATGGTGTTCATCGGTTTTATATATATTTTTGTTTGTGCTTTTAGGCGCTTCGACGAGCTTTAGATCTGATAGCGTTTACGCGTGCGATGCCTTTCCACACGATGTTATTATCGTTGCTAGTACATATTGCTAAGATGAAGTATACTTATGTTACATATTTCTGTTGTCGATTGATACTATGATATGACGTAGAAGCTGATCCGTTCAGCTCCATGTCCAACCCTCAAATATCTAGTCTCTAATCGCACCTTTTACCCAAATTTTGCTGTGCATCATATGCTTCTTGGTACAAGATGGTTGAGGAGTATCGTTCTTATTTGGAGTAGAAGGTTCGGGTTCTCACGTCAAGGTCACTGTAGAGTCTTGCACCTGAGCAATCTCGTAGACGTCAACAGACTTGAAAGTCAACAGAGATCGTAAAGATGTGGCATCAATGTTGCTGCACGGTGGTCTCATGTTCCCTGGAGTGGTACC